>Ga0180223_1000326_pt1 | contig 69610 bp, 54 predicted proteins | sample eDN5th30CKraftOP_FD_151337 | JGI IMG/M metagenome (GOLD analysis project Ga0180223, IMG submission 151337) | Enriched Organic Plus compost microbial communities from Emeryville, California, USA - eDNA 5th pass 30_C Kraft OP (version 2) (version 2) ...
TAGCTATAAATTATTAGGTATGCTTAATGCCGTTATTACGGGAGATTTTGTCCGCTCCACTCTTTTGCAAAAAAAAGAGGAGAGAAAATTGTATAAGGATGTGGCAAAGATCGCAGCAGCTTATCCTTATTCAGTATACAGAGGAGATAGCTTCCAGGTATATATAAAAGATGCTTCAGCGTCGCTTCGCATTGCTTTTTTGATACGCTGTGTTGCCCGGAAGATAGAACAGCCCGGCGTCAGCTTCGATATCCGCCAAAGCATTGGCATTGCTGTTCAAACCTCACCGGTCCGCCAGTTGTCTTCAGCTAAAGGCACGCCTTTTGTACTGTCAGGCCGTGCTTTTGATGTGATGGAAAGTAAGAACAGGCTTCTTGTTATTACAACCGGACAGGACCTGTTCAACAATATATTTGAGATGCTGTCTTCTTTTGCAGATGATATATTTGAATCCATGACCCCCAGGCAGGCATTGGTCATATTTGAATTATTATCTGGCCATACGCAACAGCAGGTAGCTAAAAAGCTAAAGAAAACCCAGCCAACTATCAACCGGCAGGCGCAGGCCGCAAAATGGCACCGGCTGCAAGAGCTTTTAAGTAAATTTGATTACTTCATTAAACAACTGGCTTTATGAACCCTGCACTTACCTGGCTGATCAAACTGGTGCTTTCGCATTTGCTGACCGATTTCGTGCTGCAACCCAAAAGCTGGGTGATGCAAAGACAGCAACAACATTTTGCTACTCCTTCCCTTTACCTGCACGGTGCAATAGCAGGTATCCTGGCCTGGATCTTTATGGGAATGCAATACTGGTATTTTGCCCTGGCTATTTCTATTACACATATTATTATCGATGGATGGAAATCCTATCGGCCTGCTGTGTTCATTTATTTCCTGATTGATCAGGCACTTCATTTCCTGGTCATCCTTGCCTGCTTCTGTTTCGCATTTTATGAATGGCCTGATATCACGGCTTTCCTGACAGGCGTCCGGGATAATTATTCTTTCTGGGTAGTTACAACAGCCTTCCTGTTTCTCAGTTTCCCTTCAGGAATTGCTATTGACCAGATGACGAGGAAATGGCGGGAAGAACTGCCCGATGCAGCCGGCCTTGCCAATGCAGGCAAATGGATCGGTATACTGGAGCGCACGCTGATCCTTATCTTCCTGCTGCAGGATCAATATGCGGCCATTGGCCTTTTAATAACTGCAAAGGGATTATTGCGATTCAGTGAAAAAGAAAAACAGGAACAGAAAACAGAGTATGTACTGATCGGTTCATTGATCAGTGTTTGCTTTTCCATTGTTACCGGAATTGCCGTGAATTATTTTCTCCAGTTAAAACAAGGATGATAAGGCTATTCTGTGCGGATACTCTTTACCGGGTTGGCCAAAGCTGCTTTTACTGTTTGGTAGCTTACTGTTGCAATAGCTATGAATATGACCAGCAGGGCTGCAAACACAAACACCCACCAACTGATAGACGTGCGATAAGAAAAACCCTGCAGCCATTGATGCATGCTCCACCAGGCAACCGGAGAAGCAATGAGTATGGAAAGCAATACAGGCGGTAAAAAATCTTTTGATAATAATGTAGTGATCCTGGTCACGGAAGCTCCAAGCACTTTGCGCACACCTATTTCTTTGATGCGGCTTTCGGCCATGCAAGCCGCCAGGGCAAACAATCCGAGGCAGGAAATGGAAATAGTGAGCCCCGCGAAAAGCGCTGCCAGCGTAGCTAATCTTTTTTCATAACGGAATTTGAGCGAATAGGTATCATCAGCAAAAAAACATTCAAAAGGATATTCAGGATTGTATTTTTTAAACACGCTGGCGATCGTGGCAAGATTATCTTCCCTGTCATTTTCCCGGTTGAGCCTGAACGAAATGGCGCCAAAGCGTTTCGTGGCTCCCTGAATAGCGGCCGGTATAAAAGCCTGGTAAGGCCTGTTTGCAATAAAATTATTGACCACGCCTACCACATGAAGATCGCGGTCGTATTCCTTAATGTGCTGACCGATGGGATTGGTAAAACCCATCAGTTTTACTGCAGCCTGGTTAAGCAATACCGCTGATGAATCGGAAGGATAGGCATACACATCTATATCACGGCCCTGCAGCAATTTCAGACCCACGGTCGTTGCATAGTTTTTGTCTGCAGTATAATTCATTATTATCGAACGTTTGCCAGCAGGCTGGCCTTCCCATTGATAGGCATCGGATACCGCCCATACATCCGTGATAGGACAACTTGATCTTGCGATGTTGGTGATAGCGCCGCTTTTTACCAGGTCTTCCCGTATCTGCGGATAATTCTTTTCCATTTTCCCCTTCATGTACATATAGGCAAGACCGGCCCCATTATAACCGGGATCTCTTTGCTGCGTATGCCTGATCTGCCGGTAAATAACGATCGTGCAAATGATCAGTATGATAGCAAAGGAAAACTGGAGAGTGACCAGTAATTTTCTGGGAGTGACAAAGATCCTTATCCTTTTGAAATTGCTTTTCAAGACACGTACCGGTTCATAAGAAGACAGATAAAAAGCCGGGTAAATGCCGGCCAGCACTCCGGTGCACAGGATAAACCCTATTGCCGTAAGCCAGAAAGTGATGCTGCCATATGGTACTGAAAGCTTCTGGTCGATAAGATAATTGAAACCGATCAGTGCAGGCCGAAGGAGTGCCAGGGCAATGGCCCCGGCGAGGAAAGCGATCAGGATGGACTCTCCAAGAAATTGTGTGATCAGGGAACCTCTGCCGGCGCCCACCACTTTCCGGATACCTACTTCACGTGCCCTTTTCTGGCTCCGGGCCGTACTCATATTTACATAATTGATACAGGCGATCAACAATATAAAGCCTGCAATGATGCTGAACAGGTGCACCATTTCAATATTCCCGCCTGTACTTACGCCATTCTCAAAATTGGAATAAAGATGCCATTTGGTCATGGGATGTACGAACACCTCATTGTCCAGCCCGGAAGCATGCTTCCGGATGATATTGGCAAAAAGCTTATTGGCTGTTTGTTCGGTGACACCAGGCTTTAGCAGTGCAAAAGTCTGCACATTGCTGGCCTGCCAAAGCGAATCTTCCCAACCCACTTTCTTCATATAGCTCCAGGGCAGCAGGTAATTAAAATTGATGTTCGTGTTGGAGGGAAGGTCTTTGGCTATACCGGTAACAGTGAAATAATCGGTGCTGTCTATACGGATGGTATGGCCCATTACATCTGTATTTCCGAACAGGTCCCTGGCCATTTTCTCCGTAAGAATGATGGAGTACTCATTGCTAAGGGCGGTTTTGGGATCGCCTTTCAGCAATGGGAAATCGAATATGTTGAAAAAATCAGGATCAGTAAAAAAGCCCGGCACCTGCAATTGCTGGTTGCCTGCATGCAGCACAAATACGCTTACCCAATTGAGGCGTGCGGCAGCTTCAACCTGGGGATAATCATTTTTCAGGGTTGCCATCAATGGTTTGGGTGTCGATTCCCAAACCCCAACTTTGCCATCGAATGAGGCCCGGCTCATTAGCTGGTAAACCCGGTCTTTTTTTGAATGGAACTGGTCAACGCTCAATTCATGGAATATCCAGAGCAGGATCACCACTGCGCTCACCATTCCCAGTGCCAGTCCTGCAATATTGATGGCTGAGAAACTTCTGTTCCGCACCAGGTTACGCCAGGCAACTGCTGCATAATTATGAAGGATGCCTTTATTGAAAGGCCGGAACCTGGGTGTTATACGTGGCTTTATTTCGGGCGTTTCCGTTTTAACCACTGGTTTGAACGGCCGGAGAGGGATGTTTTCAGGCTCTTCCGCCTGCATAATGATCCGGTTGAATGCCTCGTCATTTTCGGTTGACCGTACAGGAGGACTGCTGTTCCAGAATTCTGTCATCAATTGCAACTGTATGTCCAGAGACGGATCGTCCCTGATCAGGTCGGCCAGTTCCTGCAATTCTTCCTCAGATGCTTCGTTGGCCATTTTCCGTGCATATAGCTGCCATATACGATCCTGCTTGTCCATTAAGGCGCTTACTCAGGTTAACAAGGAATAATTTAGATAAAGATGATTTATATAAGACGACAAAATAACTTCTTTGTTACTAATTTTTTGGTAAAAAAGTTATTAAAGCCTGTTCACGTTGCCTGGCCGCCGGTTTATGCAGTGAAGGGTTTTTGCAAAAAAGCCTTCACTATTTTGCCCGAAATCTGATAAAGTTTAGTGTTTTAGCATCTTGGTTTTTCGTTTTCTCATGCGAAGCAACGGGGGAAGTGTCTACTTCCCCCTTTCATAAGCAAGATCGATTTATGTCTGTGGATCGCCTGTTTACGGCGGGAGCCCGGCCTGAAGCCTCTTTGTTGCTTGGTTATCCTGCTTTGCTGAATTATCTTTTCATGAACTTATGCGCCCGGATTATCCCAATAAGTATTTTAATGATCAACGCAACCGCTACGTTTGCCTGATGCTTGCGCTCGCATGCAGCAGGTTATCTGCCTGATACTGCCCTGCTGTTTTTTAGCTGCCTGAATTTATTGTTGAGTTATCCATTTCTTATCCTGTAAAATCATTAAACCATGCAATCCTTTTTTTTCATTCATCTTAAAAAGAAATATATCCGTATTGAAATCGAAGAGATCCGTTACATTTTATCGCTTGATCATCATGTGAAGATCGTAACAGACCATGGTATTTATATTCCTTTTCTCAGTATTAAGCAATTGGAGACGATCCTCCCATCAGATCAGTTTTGCCGGGTAAACCGGTCAACCCTGGTTGCGTTGAACAGGATCATTTCATTCGACAGGCATACTGTTACATTGAGGGATGGCGTATTCACCTTCAGCGATAAATACCGCAAGCTGATGGAAGGAAAGATCAAACTGTTATGGAGCACGGATACTGCCAATGCCAGAGATGATAATGCCGATGCTGAAACACATGGGTTCATTGATTTCAGCGGCGCTCCTCCCTTGGGCCAAACAGCCTGATATCCGGCCCTTTGATGTATTTTTGCAGTATGACAGATTTTACAGGGATCAGGCTGATAGCAGCGGACATGGATGGAACTCTTCTTAACAGCCGGCATGAATTGAATAATAACTTCCACACAGTATACAAGAAATTAAAAGCACAGCATATTTTGTTTGCACCGGCAAGTGGCCGGCAGCTATATAACCTTCAAAATAAATTCGGTGACACAGGCAGCGATATGGTCTTTATTGCAGAAAACGGAAGCCATGTGCAATACAAAGGCCGCGATATCCTCGTGCAGTCACTTCCTCCTGATAAAGTGAAGATGCTTGTCTCCATGGCCCGGAACATTCCCGGTGTATATATAATATTATGTGGTAAAAAACAGGCTTATATAGAAAACACTGATCCGGAGTTTATGCAGAATGTGGAAATGTATTATGACCGCCGGATGGCAGTGGGGGATTTGCTAAAAGTGGAAAGTGATGAGTTTCTTAAGATCGCGATCTGTGATCTTAACGGTGCTGAGATCAATAGCTATCCTGTATTCCGTCATCTCGAAGGTGAATTGCAGGTTAAGGTATCTGGCAGGGTCTGGCTTGACCTTTCACATCAACTCGCCAATAAAGGACGCGCTTTGCAGGTGGTGCAGCGGGAATTCAATATTTCACCGGAACAGACCATGGCTTTCGGTGATTATCTGAACGATGTGGAAATGATGCAGCAGGCATATTACAGTTATGCCATGAGCAATGCTCATCCATCCGTAAAAGAAGTAGCGAGGTTTACCGCTAAATCGAATGAGGAGAATGGAGTAGGGGAGATATTGGACCGTGTGCTGGAATCTTCTGTTCGTAACAGGTAATATCCTGATCGCTCTTATTGTTGTGTGGGTGCCAATGGCTGCGTTGCAGGCACCGGTACCGTAATAAGAACAGTAGTGCCTTTGCCCGGTGTGGACTGGATGCTCAGTTCACCGCCGATCATGATCGCCCTTTCTTTCATGCCCAGCAAGCCCAGGGTTTTTCGTTGGGCAGTGGTATCGAACCCACGGCCATCATCCGTGATCTCCATTTTTAAAAATCCATCTGAGGCGCTTAAAGTCGCTTTCACTTCATGGGCTTTTGCATGCCGCGCGATATTGGTCAATGATTCCTGGAATATCCTGAAAATACCTGTGGCAATTACCGGTGGAACGGAAAGATCAGCTATCTGGTTTTGAAAGATGATACGGATATTGAACCTGTTCTCAAATTCCTGGCTGTGCCATTCAAGCGCTGCCACCAGGCCAAGGTCATCCAGCAGGCTGGGGCGCAATTCTGCTGCAAGCCGGCGGACAAACTTTATCGCTTCATTGGTATTGTTCTCCATTGTTTCCAGCCTTTTATAAATGGCGGGATCAAGATCACCGGGTAATTTTCTTTTTACTGATATCACATCCATTTTAAAACCGGTCAGTAACTGTCCTAATTCATCGTGCATTTCACGGGCGATATGTATCCGTTCTTCTTCGCGGATATTCTGCAGGTGGGCAGAGAGATCACGCAATTGTTCATTCATGAGCCCGGTTTCTTTTACCTGCTTTTCGAGTGTAGCATGTGCTTTGCGGATCTTGCCAGACATGGCATTGAATGCCCGGGCCAGTTTTCCCATCTCATCTTTTCTTTCCACTGCCACTGCTGCTGTATAATCCCCGCTGGCAAGCGCAGAAGAAGCGGCCGTCAGATCTTTGAGCGGCCGTGTAAGATTGCGGCTCATGATCCATGCAAGAAAACTTCCGATAGCTGTCAACAGCATGCCGGCGATCACCAGCCATCTCAGAAATCGGTTAGGCGCTTCCAGCAAATTAGATCTCGTGAATTCAATCATCAGCAGCCAGGGGGTGTGCTGAATAGGCTGGGTAGCAGCAATGGAAGGGCCATTGTTCCCTTTAAAATCAAAAATGCCTGTTCCACTGTCCGCGATACCCGCAGGCGGCGGAATGGGTTTTATCATATTGCTCCACAAACTGCCATCTTTATTGCCCACATATAAAGTGGCGCCTGTGCCCAGTAGTTGTGACAACTGCAGAATGCCCTGCCGCGACACAGAAAGTTTTCGCCATCGCTGCAAATAACCAACAATCCTCTTTCCCTCTTTTACAGGAATGATAACGGGATAATACATGATGTCGTTCACACTATAAATATTGCCAACAAAACCAGCATCGGGAATGGAGTCGTTGAACAAGGATGGATCATCCGGTAGTTTTTCTTTAAGACCTTCCTTGACAATATAGAGTAATGGTTTCTTTTGACTGTCCAGTAATGTAGCGCTTACTGTAGTAGTATCCCGCCGGAGTTTTTGCATTTCCTGCAAAGCGTTCAAACGTGCCTCGCTTGTGCCATTGACCAGGTAAGACCGGATGGATTCCTGATTGGCAGTTGAGCGGGAATTTTGCAATAAGGTTTGAAAGGACTGACCAAATAAAGCACCGAGCTGCACACTTAATGAACGCAGGCGGTCTTTTCCTGCCTCCAGGTAGCTTTTCTTTACTGTGAGGTAAGAGCTGATACTGAACACAACAAGCGTGCATAAGAGCAGGATACAAATGAGCAACGGAAGGCGCCGTTGCAAAGAAAGCCCACGTAGAGGGATTCGGTTTATCCTGGGTCTCCGGGATTTCTGGGTTTCCATATAAATATTTATGTACGTTTAAATGGGGCCTGTTTTAAAGTTACCCATTTTTGTTCAATATTAAATGTGATAGGTTACTATATATACCTAATAGTTTTTACTTATTTCACCACCATCCGATTGGGCATCTTTTATTATTTTTGGAAAGACACCTGCGTTCAATGTTAAAGTATAAGCATATCCTTCTCTACGGTTTTTCCCTGGCAGTGCTGTTATTCCTGCTGAAATGGTTGCAGCTTCGTCTTATCATCATCGATCATGCATTGGAGATCTATATTGGTATTATAGCAGTGCTTTTTACAGGCCTGGGTATATGGCTGGCATTGAAACTGGCAAAGCCCAAAGTGGAAAAAGTGATCGTGGAAAAGGAAGTATACATTGAAAAAGGAAATGGTTTCACCAGAAATGAACGTGCCTTGCGGCAATTGAACCTGAGCCGCCGCGAACTGGATGTATTAGAGCTGATGGCTGCAGGCCTCACCAATCAGGAGATCGCCGGCCGTTTGTTCGTTTCTTTGAATACAGTTAAAACACATTCCATGAATCTTTTTGAAAAAATGGATGTGGCCCGCCGGACGCAAGCCGTTGCAAAAGCCAGGGAATTGTCCATTATTCCCTGAAACCTCCACCTAAAGGATGAAAATCAACCTGTTTCTTTCAAAATCACCCGAAAGTATGAAGGCAATCTGCAACATGACAGCCATTTTTGTGCTCCTTAAACAAACAACATGAAAAAGACTGTACTTGTATTCGGGTTCATCCTGGGAGGCCTCATTACCACAATGATGATCTATGGCACCATGCAATGTTGCCGCAACCCTGAAGCGAAAAGCAATGATGTAGCTGGCTACGCCGCTCTGATCGTTGCCTTCTCTTTTATTTTTATCGGGATCAAAAATTTCCGGGATAAGTATAATGGCGGGCTGATCAGTTTTGGAAAAGCTTTCCGGGTGGGATTTTTTATCTCGCTGATCGCTTCCACCATTTATATGATCGTTTGGCTGTTTAACTATTATCTGTTCACCCCTGAGTTTATTGACAAGTATACACAGCATGTGTTATATGTGGCCCGCACAGATGGGGCCAGCCAGTTGGAACTGGAAAAGAAAGCGGCGGAAATGGCAGACCTCAAACAGTTATATAAGAACCCGCTGTTTGTAGTGTTGCATTCATACATCGAAGTGTTACCTATCGGGCTGGTGGTTTCGCTGATCAGCTCGCTGATATTAAAAAGGGTAAAACGCGCTGCTGCACCTTCTGCAACCAATCAATAATATGATCAGCATTTTCCTGATAAGAATAATGATCAGAAAAAGGAAATGAATAATGTCAGGCTATGCTATGAGCAGCCTGACCGTCATTAAAAAACAACAGGCCAGTACTGAAATTTAGATAGATTTGTACATTCCGCCGGAATTACAAGTTTATTGCTTATGAAAAGATGGGCCGTCAGTTTTTGTTTGCTGGTTACCGTATTAACGGATGCATATGCTTTTAATGATAGCTTGCTTACTGAATTGCAGACTGCTATGCGCAGATCTGCTTCTTATGACAGCGCCAGCATCAGGAATATTGACCAGTTAAAACAATCCCTTCGCGATGCCGGCACCTCGCTGTCTTCTGTCTTCAACTGGCAGGAAAAGATCTACGAAGCGTACAAGCTTTTCAATTATGATTCTGCATATGGCTATGCTGTTCGCCTGGTCAATACCAGCAGGGAGATGCAGGACGACCGTTACTGGGTGGCGGCGAGGTTGAAGCTCAGTTTTATTTTATTATCTGCCGGATTGTATAAGGAAACCTATGATTCGTTAAGCTCTATGGCAAGACAGCCTGTGCCGGATTCTCTGAAAGGAGAGTATTATGCTTTATGGGGGCGCTATTATTATGATCTGGCAGGATATGCCAATGATCATTATCATTCGGTGGATTATGATATTGCCGGAGGCAGATACATTGATTCGGCGTTGAATTATTACCCGCCGCCATCTTTCGAGTATAATTATTACAAAGGGCTTAGGTATTTCAAGGAAAACAGAACAAAAGAGGCTTCCACTTTCCTGGAGCAGTTAATGAATAGCTCTTCATTGAGTGATCACCAACTGGCGCTGACGGCTTCCACTTTAAGTGGCTTCTATTTGCAGAACGGGAATATGGATAAAGCCATCGACCTGCTGATACAAGCCACGGTGGCAGATATCAAGTCATCAACAAAAGAGAACGGTGCTATTTTCCACCTGGCTGAACTATTATACAAGAAAGGGGATATAAAGCATGCAGTGATGTGCATTGAAAGCGCTGTTGCCAATGCGGAGTTTTATGGCGCACGCCAACGTAAAGTGCAGGCCAGTTCCATTCTGCCATTGATAGAGGGAGAAAGGATCAATGGCATCGAGGCACAGAAAAGGCTGCTGATCAGGTATGCCATTATTGTTACCGTGCTGGTGCTGACCCTGCTGGTGCTGGCCTGGATCATCTGGAGGCAGGTAAAAAAACTGAAACAGGCACAGCAGGCATTGACGGAAGCGAACCACCGGCTGGAAGAATCCAACAGGCGGTTGGAAGACCTTAACCTGAAACTGGAAGAGTCCAATCACCGGCTGGAAGAACTCAACGAAAAGCTGGAAGATTCCAATAAAATAAAGGAAGAGTATATCGGGTTCTTTTTCCGGGCCGACTCCGAGTTTTATGGAAAGCTGGATAAGATCAAGTCGGACATTGAAAAAAAATTGCTGGAAAGAAGGTATGATGATATCCGGTTTTTCCTGAACAAAATTGATACGCGGAAGGAGAAGGAAGAACTGTTGCATAGCTTTGATATCATTTTCCTGAAACTGTTCCCTAATTTCCTGGCGGAAGTGAAAAGCCTGCTGAGGGAGGAAGAAAAGATAAAGCTGAAGGAAGGGGAATTGCTTAGTACAGACCTTCGCATTTTTGCGCTGATGCGGATGGGAGTGACGGACCCGGAGAAAATCGCTCAGATATTAGAGTATTCTGTAAAGACTATTTATAGTTATAAGTCACGGATCAAAAATAAGGCTTCCATCCCTGGGGATGAGTTCGAAGAGCGGATCATGCAGATAAAGACGTTGTAAACGGGAGTTGGCAGTATCGCAAAGGACGCAAAGGATACGCGAAGAACGCAAAGAATATTATACGCTGACGTTGCGCTCCTGGCGTATCCTTTGCGTCCTTTGCGATACTTTACACCCAGATAAACCCTTGAATCAATCAATGTTTTGTTTCTATAATAAAAATTGCTAATATTTTATAATAAAATAATTCTCAATTCATTAATTTCTGCTTTCCAGATTTTTCCCTTCTATTTTTTCCATTTTCAGTATAAAACTTTGCCGGCCTTTACCAGCATTGTTCCTTAGCATCACATTCATCCAACAGATTGCTAAGGCCTACAATGAAAAAGACGCTGCTGCTACTCACGCTTATTGCCCGGCTGCTGACAACCGGTGCCCAGGATACCGTTATCCCTGTCGGCGAGTTTAGAAAATTCTCAATTACAAATAACCAGTTGGATATTACCGCGACTAACGGGTATGTGAGAATACAGTTATATAGTCCGACCGTGGTTAGGGTCAGGATCTCCGCTCAGCCATTCCGGGACGATTTTTCCTATGCCGTCATAGCCCGCCCTTCCGGTGCGATCATCAAACCGGTGCAAACCGCAGAAGATATCCGGTTCAGCACTGACTCGCTGAAAGTAATAATTGGAAAAAAGCCCTTCTCTATCCGCTTTCTTACACCAGACGATAAGACCATTAATGAAGACGAGCCCGGCCTGGGCAGTTCCTGGATCGGCACTGAAGTGACCACCTATAAACATTTGCAGGAAGGGGAACGCTTTATCGGTCTTGGTGAAAAAACCGGGAACCTCGACCGGAAAGGCAATGCTTACACCAACTGGAATTCGGATGTGTATGGTTACACTGTTTCGCAGGACCCTTTATATTCTACCATCCCCTTTTATATCGGCATTCATCACGGATTGCAATACGGGATATTTTTTGATAACAGCTTTCAATCGGATTTTAATTTTGGCGCCAGCAACAACCGCTTTTCCTCTTTCGGCGCCAAAGGCGGTGAAATGAATTATTACCTGATCTACCGCCAGTCTGTTGCCGGCATCATCAACGATTACACCTGGCTCACCGGGCGCATGAACCTGCCTCCGCTCTGGAGCCTGGGTTACCAGCAAAACCGCTACTCGTATTATCCCGACACAGAAGTGTTTCGCATTGCGCACACGCTCCGGGAAAAGAAGATCCCTGCGGATGGCATTACACTGGACATACATTACATGGATGCTTACAAATTATTTACCTGGAATAAAGAACGTTTTCCCAATCCGGAAGGCATGATAGACAGTTTAGGAAAAATGGGATTCAAAACCACACTGATCGTTGACCCAGGCATTAAAGTAGAAAAAAATTATCCTGCTTATGAAAGCGGTATCAAAGAAAATATTTTCCTGAAATATGCCGATGGCCAGCCTTACACTGGTGAAGTATGGCCTGGCTGGTGCAATTTCCCTGATTTTACCAGTGAGAAAGCCAGAAGCTGGTGGAAAACGCAGATCACTACTTACACACGCGCAGGTGTGGTCGGTATTTGGAACGATATGAATGAGATCGCTACCTGGGGACAAAAAATGCCGGACAATGTGTTGTTTGATTACGACGGGCATTCCACCACGCATTTAAAAGGGCATAATGTATTTGGATTGCAGATGGCGCGTTCCAGTTATGAAGGCGCCCGGCAGGCGCTGCAGAAAAGACCTTTCATACTCACCCGTGCCGGTTATGCAGGCCTTCAGCGCTATACCGCATTATGGACGGGCGACAACCGCGCAGAAGATGCACACATGCTGGCAGGAGTGCGATTGCTGACCAGTCTTGGTTTGAGCGGTGTGGCTTTTACAGGTATGGATATTGGCGGCTTCACTGGCAATCCAACACCCGGCCTGTATACACGCTGGATGCAACTTGGCGCCTTTGTCCCTTATTTCAGGAATCACACAGCACTCAATACAAAATCGGCCGAACCATGGTCATTCGGAGAAGATGTGCTGGAGATAACGCGTAATTATATCAACCTCCGCTACCGGATGCTGCCTTATCTCTATTCCACTTTTTATGAAGCTACGCAAAATGGGTTGCCGGTAGCACGTTCACTCGCGATCGATTATACGCACGATGCACAGATCTATAACCCCGTTTTTCAAAACCAATATCTGTTCGGGCAATCATTACTGATAATGCCACAGGAAAGCGAACGGCCTTTTGCCAAAGTATATTTTCCCGCAGGCGATTGGTACAATCTGTATAATGACGATACAGAAAAAGGCAATACGGAAAAGCTGCTGGAACTGTCGCCGGCTTTATTGCCGGTGTATGTTAAGGCCGGCAGCATTATTCCTATGCAGTCGCTGATCCAAAGCACTATAGAAAAACCATCCGACACACTGGTGCTACATGTGTATAAAGGAAATGCAGCTAATGTTTTTGATTACTATGAAGACGATGGAGAGAGTTATCGTTACGAGCAGGAAGATTTCTATAAAAGAAGCATCCGCTTTGATCCCGCAGCTAAAAGTATCACTCTTGATAAACCAACCGGTAACCGGTCATCCAGGTATCGTTTCATCCGCCTCGCACTTCATGGGTTTAAAGAAACAGCGGTAAAAATAAATGGAACGCAGACGAGGGTGAATGATTGGCGCGGATCATTCATCGATGCCGTTCCTTCGCCAGGATCAATACCCGCTTATGAAGCAAAAAGCCTGGTATTGGATAACGATCCTGGTCCCGTAGTGATCAGTTATTAAAAGTTCTGTTACACATTGTTCATTTTAACTTGTCATATATGCATTCATCTATCATTCCTAAATTGCTCCTGCTTGGCTGCCTCTTTGTTTTGAGCACTATTGCAGTAAAAGCGCAGGGCAGCATCCAGGTAACAGGTTCTGTCAAGAACGAAAAAGGAGAACCTGTTGACCTTGCTTCTATTAAGATCATCGGCACAGACAAAGGGACCATCACTGATGCCAAAGGGAATTTCACACTTACCGCACCTTCCAATGCGCAATTGCTGATCTCCCATGTGGGATATGACAGCCTTGAAGTGACGGCGCAGGCATCATTGAATGTGATCCTGGTACCGGCTGCAAGCACGCTGAATGATGTAGTGGTGATCGGTTATGGTACACAGCGCCGGAAGGAACTGACCGGTTCTGTAGCCACTGTAACAGCAAGGGACTTTCAGCAGGGAACGATCACTACGCCAGAGCAACTGATCGCTGGTAAAGTAGCCGGTGTATCGGTCACTTCCAATGGTGGTTCACCAGGTGCAGGCAGCGTGATACGCATCCGTGGAGGCGCTTCACTGAATGCCAGTAATGACCCGCTGATCGTGATAGATGGTGTGCCGCTGAGTGGCAATAATATTTATGGCGCTTCCAATTCTTTAAGCCTGATCAACCCGAATGATATCGAGTCGTTCACTGTGTTGAAAGATGCCGCTGCAACGGCTATCTACGGCTCCAGGGCTTCCAATGGTGTGATCATTATCACTACTAAGAAAGGAGCACAGGGAAAGCCGGTGTTCAGTTTCTCTACACAGGTATCTGCGGCCACACTGGCCAAAAAAATGGATGTGCAATCAGCAACTGATTTCCGTAAATACGTGGACTCTTTGGGTGGAGGCACATTTGATAATGTGCATACCTATAAATCACTGTTGGGTTCTGCCAGTACGGATTGGCAGGATGAAATATTTCAAACGGCCATCAGTACGGATAATAATCTGAGCGTGTCTGGTGCAATGAAGAACATGCCTTACCGTATTTCTGCAGGCTACCTGAATCAGGATGGTTTATTGAAAACAGATAACCTGCAACGCATTTCTGCAGGTATATCCTTAAGCCCGCGCCTGCTCAATAACCATTTGAAAATAGATATCAACCTGAAAGGCGCGTATAATAAATCCAGGTTTGCCAACCAGGCTGCTATCAGCTCTGCTGTATATTTTGATCCTACCCAGCCGGTGCACGCTACTTCGCCTTATGGTAATTATTATGAATGGGCTTCAGTAGACCCTGGCTCGGGTGCTGTTACCCTGAACAAACTGGCTCCACGGAATCCTGTGGCGCTTCTTGAATTGTATCACAATAAAAGTGATGTGAAAAGAAGTTACGGCAATGTGCAGTTCGATTATTCTTTTCATTTCCTTCCGGAACTGCATGCCAACCTCAACCTGGGATATGATATAGCAAAAGGCGAAGGAAAAATTGATGTGCCTGCTTTTGCCGCGCAGAATTTCCTGGATGGTGGTCAACGCAATAAATATTCCAACGAGATCAACAACAAGGTCGCTGAGTTCTACCTCAATTATACAAAAGAGCTAAAGGACATTAAAAGCAATATCAATGTAACGGCAGGGTACGGCTATTACAATAATTTATCTACGAACGATAATTACCCGGTCTTCCGCGCCAATGGCGATACGATCCCCGGCACCAAGCCTTTGTTTGCTTTGGACAAACCGGAAAATACACTGATCTCTTATTATGGCCGTTTGATCTATACATTCGATAACAAATATATACTGGCAGCTTCACTCCGCACAGATGGATCATCGCGTTTTGCACCCGATACCCGTTGGGGAACTTTTCCTTCCGTGGCATTTACCTGGAGGTTGAACCGTGAATCATTCCTGGAAAATTCAAAAACGTTCTCTGATCTTAAGCTGCGCCTAAGCTATGGCGTAACGGGTAACCAGGATGGCATTTATAATTATCCTTATCAATCCATTTATTCGCTCAGTGGCAACGGCTCCAATGTTTTGTTTGGGAATACGTACTATAGCATGGGAACACCTGCTGCTTATGATGCCGGCATCAAATGGGAGCAGACGGCTACTTATAATGCCGGCCTTGATTACGGCTTCCTGAATGGACGCATCTATGGTAGTCTTGACTTTTATTTCAAGAAAACAAAAGACCTTTTAAATACCATACCTATTCCCGCCGGTTCCAATTTCAGCAGCACGATCCTGACAAATGTGGGCAATGTGGAGAACAAAGGTGTTGAACTGGCTTTGAATGCAAACATTATTCGCAATACCCGCTTTTCCTGGGACGCAGGTTTTAATATCGCCTATAACAACAGTAAGATCACCAAACTGACCGCTACAGAGGATTCCACTTATCCCGGTACGCTTACAGGTAATGGTGTGATACAGATCAATACGGTGGGTTATCAGCCCAGTTCATTTTATGTATATCATCAGCAATACAAGGACGGAAAGCCTGTGGAAGGTGTGTATGTGGATGTGAATGGTGATGGCATCATTAATCAGAATGATCTGTACCGTTATAAATCCCCTGCGCCGAAGTTTATCCTGGGCTTTTCTTCTCAGTTTACCTGGGGCAAATGGGCTTTGAGCACTGTGTTGCGGGCCAATATCGGCGATTATATGTATTATGGCATTGCTACCGGCTCTGTGAAAAGCAATATTCTCAACCCGCTGGGTTATCTGGCCAATAGCCTGAATGATGTGTATAATACCGGGTTCACGAATGGGCAGGTACAATCTGATTATTATATCCAGAACGCGTCTTTCCTGAAAATGGACAACCTGGGCCTGTCCTACAATTTCGGCAGGATCATACACGATAAAGTAGGATTGCGGATCATGGCAAACTGCCAGAACGTGTTCACCATTACAAAATACAAGGGACTTGATCCGGAAGTCTTTGGCGGTATAGACAATACCATCTATCCAAGACCACGCACTTTCGTGCTCGGTGCAAGCCTTCAATTCTAACTAACGATTAAAACACTTCCTTTATGAAGAAATATCCTTTTTATATAAATCTGTTGGGATGCCTGGCAGCAGCGATCGTATTAAGCTCCTGCCATAAAGATCTCGATCTTCAGCCGCTTAATTCAAACACAGCGGAAAAGCAATACAGCACGCTGGCTGGTTACAAACAAGTGCTGGCAAAAGTGTATGGAAGTTATTCATTAGTGAGCAGCACAGGCGTAGGGAACTCGGATATCAATGTGCCGGGCATTACCGATGCGGCCACTACTGATTTTGTGAGGGCCTACTGGAACCTGCAGGAGCTTACTACCGATGAAGCAGTTTGTGCCTGGAATGATGCCAACCTGCAAAGCTTTCATAACCTCAACTGGGCTTCTTCCAATGTGCTGATCCAGGCCCTCTATGCAAGAAGCCTGTTCCAGATCACTGTCTGCAATGAGTTTATCCGTCAGTCGACCGACGAAAAGATAGCGGCACGCGGGTTTAAAGATGCTGATGCAACGGAGATCCGTCACTTCAGGGCAGAAGCGCGTTTTCTCCGGGCATTTCAATATTGGGTGCTGATGGACCTTTTTGGAAGACCGCCTTTTGTTACGGAAAACGACCCGATCGGTAAATATATCCCCAAACAGATTGAAAGGGCCGATCTTTTTAACTATGTAGAAACTGAATTGAAAGCGATCGATGTTGATCTGGTAGCTCCCCGGCAGAATGAATATGCCCGGGCCGATCAGGCTGCTGCATGGGCATTGCTCGCCCGTGTATATCTCAATGCCAAAGTGTATACCGGTACGGAACGTTACACGGATGCGATCACCTATGCATCAAAAGTGATCGGTGCGGGATATATATTGAAGAGCGATTTCAAGACCCTGTTCATGAGTGATAATGATGAGGCCAATACAGAGGTGATCCTGCCGATTGCGTATGATGCTACCAATTCGCAGAATTATGGCGGCACCACGTTCCTTGTTTGCTCTTCTCATGGCACCAACCCTCCGGACAACCAGGCGTATGGTATTCCTGGCGGCGGATGGCTGGGCAACCGCAGCACGCAAAACCTGCCGCAGGTATTTGGTGATTACAGCGGCAATGCAGACAAGCGTGCATTGTTTGGCCCCGGTAACCTGGAAGTAAGGGATGTGCTGACGTTCAATGATGGAGTAGGCGTATATAAATTCAACAATATTACTTCCGGTGGTGCCACACCTCCTTCACCCAATGGTGTGCTCTGCAGTGTTGATTTCCCTTTATTCAGGCTGGCTGAAATGTATCTCGTGTATGCAGAAGCGGTATTGCGTGGCGGCACTGGTGGTAGCAGCACTACTGCTTTGCAATATTTCAATGCGCTGCGCACAAGAGGATACGGAAATACCAGCGGGAACCTGGGCAGCATCAACCTGCAGGATGTATTGAATGAACGTCAGCGTGAATTGTATTGGGAAGGGTTCAGAAGGACCGACCTCATCCGCTATGATCAATTCACCAGCGGTTCTTATTTGTGGCCCTGGAAAGGAGGTGTGAAAGATGGTCGTTCTGTGGATGCGCATTATAGCTTATTCCCCATACCTGCTGCGGAAACAATTGCTAACCCCAATCTGAAACAAAATCAGGGATACTGATCCTTCATCCTTAAATAAGATACTATGCGAACAATAGTTAATTATATACTGGTAATTGTATTGATCTTTCTGGCATCCTGCAAAAAAGATGGAGAACAGTATAATCTGCAGGACGGAAATTTTGAAACGAATTCCTTAAGCGCTTCATCCACCAGCCTGGTGTTAGAAGCAGCTAATGATGAGGAGAACGCCGTCAGTTTTCAATGGGGCCACGCTGATTTTGGCAAACAGCCGGTAGTGAGTTACGTGTTGCAACTGGACACACCTGCCGACACAGCAGCTAACCATTGGACCACTGCAAAGAATTTTACGGTCCCGGCCAACACCCTGCAGTATTCTTTTTTAACAAAGGACCTGAATAATCTATTGAACACAATGGGGCTTACCCCCGGGGCCGCTAATGCCGTAGTGGTAAGGATCAAAGCGGATGTGAACCAATATAACGGCGCAGCTTCTTCTATCGCTTCTGTGTATACAAATGTGGTAAGCCTGCAAATAACACCGTATGGCCTTAGCTTGTATGTGCCGGGCGATTACCAGGGTTGGAATCCCGCTGCAGCACCACAACTGGCGCCGGTAACAGGCCGTCCGGGTTTGTATGAAGGATATGTGTATATGGCCGGGAGCGGCACGCATTATTTTAAATACACCAATGCACCTGATTGGGATCATACTAATTACGGTGATGGAGGCAATGGCAGTTTCAGTACCGATGGGTTAGCAGCAGGTCTGTCTGTTCCCGATGGAGGTTACTACTATCTCACTGCTGATCTTAACAACAATACCTGGACGGCAACCAAAACCACCTGGAGCATACTGGGTGATGCAAGTCCCGGTGGCTGGGATACCGATACCCAATTGACGTATGATGAAACAGCACAGGTATGGAAGGTTACTGCCAATATGATCAAGAACGGTTCATTCAAGTTCAGGGCCAATAATGCCTGGGCGCTTGACTTTGGCGTTGATAATAACGGCAACCTGCAATATGCAGATAATCCTTTCCTGGGTTATACACCGGGATTGAATAATCTTTCCGTTGGAGCTGATGGTAATTACACTATCACGCTCGATCTGCATATCGCCGGTCATTACACTTATATTTTACAGAAGAACTAAACATGCGAAAGCATTCATGAAATGGAAAAGTTGCTTATTTTATTTTCGTGGCTGTTGATGGCCTGTGGCAAGAAGGACAGCATTCCTGAGAACCCCAATCCACCAACGCCTCCGGAAGAAACACCCGTTCAATACGGAACTCCTTTTGCTGAAGTGCCCGATGCGCAGGACGCAGTGATTTATCAGGTAAATATCCGCGCTTTCAGTAACCAGCACAATTTTAAAGGTGTGCAAAGCAGGTTGGACGATATCAGGGCACTTGGTGTGAATGTCATCTATCTGATGCCTGTGTACCCGGTGGGAGTGGAGAAATCGGTGAACTCACCTTATTGTGTCAGGGATTTCAATTCGGTGAATGCTGAATTCGGTACACTGGAAGACCTCCGGGCGCTGGTTGCTGCTGCGCATGAAAGAAAGATGGCAGTGATCCTTGATTGGGTAGCCAATCATACTTCCTGGGACAATGCCTGGATAGCTAATAAATCGTGGTATACGCAGAATGCAAGTGGCAATATCATCAGTCCGGCCAATACCGGCTGGAATGATGTAGCCGATCTCAATTATGATAATGCTGATATGCGCAAGGCCATGATCAAAGCGATGAAGCAATGGATCTATACAGCCAATGTGGACGGCTATCGCTGTGATGCGGCTGATTTTATCCCTGCTGATTTCTGGAAGCAGGCTATAGATTCGCTGAAGAAGATCAGTACGCATAAATTATTATTGCTGGCCGAAGGAACGAGGACTGATCATTTCACAGCAGGTTTCCAGCTCAAATACGGAATGGGCTTTTATTATTATATGGTAGATAAAGTGTATCATGATGGCCGCCCTGCACAGGCGATCGATTCTGTGAACACCGTAGAATACACTTCTTCCAGCTCTGCCAGCAGGGTAGTTCGCTATATCAGCAATCATGATGTGAACAGCAGTGACGGAACACCGCTTGAATTGCTGGGCGGACAAAAAGGATCGCTCGCAGCATTTGTAGCAGCGGCTTATTCCAGATCGGCTCCTATGATATATAACGGGCAGGAAGTGGGTTGCCCGGTAAGATTGAACTTTTTTAATACCAGCACTACCATTGATTGGACCATTAATCCTGATGTAACAGCAGAGTATAAAAAGATCCTTGCTTTGCGAAGCAGCAATAATGCAATAAGAGAAGGTATGTTTACTTCTTTCAGCACACCGGATGTATTTGCTTTTACGAGGACGGTGAACAATGAAAAAATATGGGTAATGGTGAATCTGCGGAATGCAGGTGTTACTTACCAGGTACCGGCGGCGATGGCTAATAGTAGTTGGAAAAATGCTTACGATGGAACAACTGTTTCTGTGCAGCAGCAAATAGCCCTGGAGCCTTATGAATATATTGTGTTGGGGAATTAGGTTAAATATGGCACTTCTTTTGTCTTTTTTATGGCAGGTGAAACAACTATCGTAATTTGCCTTCAAATTAAAGATGAATTATGTCTGATCTTAACGTGAGCATACCGCATAACCTGTCTGCCGAAGAAGCATTGAGACGTATAAAGGATCTGCTGGGAAACCTGAAAAATGATCATAAAGACCTGGTGGAAAATGTTGAAGAGAACTGGGATGGCAATACCGGCCAGTTCGGTTTTTCTGCGAAAGGATTTAATCTGTCAGGTACGATCAATGTTAACCCCTCCAGTGTTGATATCGATGCAAGATTGCCTTTTGCATTATCCTTCTTCAAAGGAAAGATCGCACAGGTAATCACCGATAAGGCAAAAGAGCTGCTTTCGTAATAAATGCTTTTTATTTTCTTAGATCCTTCAGGAACTGTGTGGGCGTTTTTCCAAACTCGATTTTAAAAGCTTTGGTGAAATAAGATTGGGTTTGAATGCCCACACTGTACATTACTTCGGTCAGCGGCATATCCTGGTTGGTCATCAGTTGCGCTGCTTTTTTGAAGCGTATGGTACGGATGAACTCACCAATGGATTGGCCGCTGATCTTTTTTATTTTCTGGTATAATTTTGTTTTGCTCATGCCTATCTGGCTGCAGATATATTCCACGTCCATTTCGGGATTGGTGAGGTGCGACTCAATGATGGAGATCAGTTCTTCCAGGAATTCCTTGTCTTTTACAGAGTGCACCAGGTCTTTTGCATCGGCATATTGATCGTTGAAATATTTTTCTTTCAGCTTTTGTTTTTGAATAAAGATATTTCTGATCGTCAGGCTCAGCAGCTCGATACTGATGGGTTTGGAAAAATAATGATCAGCACCGGAAGCGGTCCCTTCTATCCTCGACTCCATAGCGTTTTTGGCAGTGAGCATGAGGAAGGGAATATGGCTGGTCTCGATATCTTCCCTGATGCGTTTGCAGAATTCAATGCCATCCATATAAGGCATCATCACATCGCTGATGATAAGATCGGGAAATTCTTCTTTGGCTTTGCTGATGCCGGTGATGCCGTCCGCAGCTTCGGTGATATGATAGGATGGTTCAAGGCTTTCGCGCAGGAAACTCCGTAATTCTTCGTTGTCGTCTACTATTAAGATATGCGGTTTATTGGAAGGCGGGGTTGTTGCTTTAAGCGGAGCCGGCTCTTCCGGCATGGCAGCATGATGTTCGTATTTATGATGAATGCTTTCCAGTTTTGGCCCTGCTTCGGGATTATTTTTTATCCAACGTTCTTCTTTTTTGTAATCATCAGCACTTACAGGTATGCCAATGATGATCTCCGTTCCTTTATGATGTTCGCTGTAAACATAGATATTCCCTTTGTGCAGCATGGTCAGGCTTTTTACAAATGCGAGACCAATGCCTGATCCCAGGTGTGTATCGGTGATCTTGTAATAACGTTCAAACAGGTGGCCGATAGATCCTTTGGAAATGCCGATGCCATTATCTGTCACGCGGATGTATACATATTTTCTTCCCTGGTAGTCATTGCGCAGGATCAATTCATTTTCAAAAGACGGCTTGAACTGTTCCATCGATTCAAAAACGCTTACCTGGATCGTTCCGCCTTCAGGCGTATACTTAAAAGAATTGCTGATCAGGTTGATCACGATCTTTTCCAGTACCTGCCGGTCAAACCAGCTATCTCCCAATCCCGGAGGCACTTCAATATTGAACCGCATTTTTTTCTGCAGGGCCAGTTCACTGAATTCTTCCGCTATCTCTTGCAGGAAGAGATCAAGATTGCCGGGCATTACATGCAGCTTCAGTGCTCCTGATTCTGCTTTGCGGAAGTCCATCAATTCATTGATCAGGTTCATCAACCGGTTGGCATTGCGGTGCATTACCTGGTAGTGGTGCATATACGGTGCGGCACCTTCTTCTTTTTGCAGTTTCTCCAATGGCCCGAGTATCAGGGAAAGCGGCGTGCGGAACTCGTGGGATATATTGGTGAAGAACTGCAATTGCACCTGGTGCATTTCTTCTTTTTTCTGCTCTTCCAGTTTTTTCAATTCCTGTTTGCTCTTGAAGCGGAAATAGAGAATGATGGCCGTGGCTGATGCTGCAATGATGAGAAAGCGGAACCACCAGGTAGCCCAGAAAGGGGGAGTGATGATAATATTCAAGGTGGTGCCTTCTTCATTCCAGGCTCCATCATTGTTGGAAGCTTTTACGCGGAATACATAATTGCCCGGAGGCAGATTGGTATAAGCCGCTCTTCTGTCGCCACTTTCATATTGCCAGTCCTTGTCCCAGTTTTCAAGTTTATAGGCATACTGATTATTTTCCAGTGCCGTATAGTTCAGCGCTGCAAAGCCAAAAGAAAAAGTGGACTGACGGTAGGATAAGCTGATCTCTTTGGTAAGACTGATATCTTTTTCCAACGGAGAACCTTTTTCTCCCGGTTGCACCTGCTGGTTGAACAATTGAAAGCTGGTAATATAGACCGGCGGGATAAAAGGATTGTTACGGATATTATCAGGATAAAAAGAATTAAAACCATTCACACCGCCAAAATACATTTCGCCATCCCTGGTCTTTAAATAAGCATTGGCTTCAAACTCCAACCCCTGCAAGCCATCGGCCGCATTATATTTTTTGAATGATTGATTGGCCGGATTAAAGCGGGTCAGTCCATTGGAAGTGGATATCCAGAAATTTCCCTGATCATCTTCTGTAATGCCTTTGATAAATTCTGTGGACAGGCCTGCTTTGTCTGTAAACAGGGAGAACTTTTTACCTGTTCCATCAAATAAATACAAGCCGGCCTGTCCTACCCATAACCGGCCCTTGCTGTCAACGAAAAGTACCCGGATATCCGGCATTTTTTCAGCGGTGTTAAAATAATGAGTGAACTGGCTGGTGGCAGGATCATAACAATTCAATCCCCCGTCATCTGTTCCTATCCAGATATTGCCCTTTCTGTCTTCATTTAAAGTGATGATATTATTTCCCTGCAAGCGGGTTTTCTGATCAGGGCTGGCAGTGACACGGGTAAACTGTTTGGTTTTTCTGTCAAGCAGGTTCAATCCTCCATAATAAGTGGCCACCCATAAATTTTTATGGCTGTCTTCAAACACCTGTTGCACATAATTCGAACTGATGGAATGCGGATTGGACGGATCATTGTTGAAACGCGTAAAAGAAGAACTGTTGCGGTTAAACAGGCAAAGCCCACCACCCCAGGTAGCTATCCAGAGATTGCCTTCACTGTCTTCCAGCACATCCAGTATTTCATTGGAACTGATGCTGCCCGGAAGAAAAGGATCAGCTTTGTAATGACGGAAGGTTTTGGTAGCTCTGTTAAAAAGGTTCAACCCGCCGCCGTCCGTACCGATCCAGATATCGCCATTCCTGTCTTCACAAAATGTTTTGACATCGCTGTAACTTAAACTGTTCATTGCAGGCTCCTGGCGGTAGAGTGAGAATTTTTCGGTATTGGGTGAATAGAGATTGATACCGCCACGATGCGTGCCCACCCACATATTTTCCTGGTTGTCTTCAAAAAGTGCGGACACTGTTCGCTGCGATAAGCTGAATGTATTGTCCGGTTCATTCTGATAATGATAAAAAAAACCTTTGGCTGGCTGAAAAAGATCAAGCCCTCCGTTCACGCCGCCTATCCATACATTCCAACTTTTATCTACCAGTATGCTTCTTACCTGGTTGCTGGCCAGCGATCCTGTATTCTTCTCGTCATGCCGGAATATTTTAAAAGATGAATCGCGGTAATTAAATAATAACAGTCCATTATCTTCTGTGCCCAGGAGGAGATTGCCCATCCTGTCTTCCCGGATCACACGGATATCATTATATCCTTTCAGTAAAGTAAAAGGGGCAAACTGGCGGTAGGATTTAAAACTGCCTGTTTCCCTGTTGAACAGGTATAAGCCATTATCCGTTCCGGCCCAGAGATTCGATTTTGTATCCTCATAGAGGCAACTGATCCTGTCAACTGTTCCATTTCCATTCGGGATCTTATAATGCAGGAATCCGTTTTCTTTTGGTAACCATTGGTTCAGGCCGCCGCCCCAGGTAGTGATCCATACATTCCCCCTTTTATCTTCATATATATTGGTGATGGAATTATGGCTGATGCTTTTTGGATTGGAAGGATCATGTTTATAGCGGGAAAATTTATTGGTGGCGGGGTCAAACCGGTTCAGTCCATTGATAGTGCCGATCCAGAGATGCTGCTGCCTGTCTTCATATATATGGCGGATATAATTATCGCTGATGCTGTTGCTGTCTTTTTCATTGAACCGGTAAACCTGCATTTGGTTGCCATCAAACCGGTTCAGTCCGTCGCGCGTACCGATCCAGATAAATCCCCGGTGGTCCTGGAAAATGGTTTCGATGGTGCTGTTTGACAGTCCCTGTTCGATAGAGATATGTTTGAATTTGAGGACTGGGGGTTGGGAGAAAGAAACCGTTCCGCCAGGCAATATGTACAATAACCAAAAACAAAGTTTCCTAATCATGAAATACAGGTCAAGCAGTATACAATATATTATGATGGGGGTGAGGGTATCGCCACGGGCGCAAAGTTCCCGCAAAGGACGCAAAGTATCGTCGCGTCCTTTGCGGGAACTTTGCGCCCGTGGCGATACCTATGCTCATTATCCTTTAGTCGGTCCTAACGTCTAAGTTAACCTAAACAAACACCTCCAAATCAATCCACCCACAAAATTGTCCAATACGACCAAAAAAATGAACACTGAGATAAGTCGTTGAAAAACATGGAATATACATTTGGCAGAAGGTATTGCGAATGCCTGCTTAATGAAAAAACTGCCAAAATGAAACTAAAAAAGCGATTGCGCCTTTTCTGCCTCTCTCTGTTTGCCCTGCTCTTTGGGGCGGGCCTTTTTGCCCAGGAAAAAATTATTACCGGGAGGGTCACCGGGACCCAGGACCAGCCCCTGCCCGGTGCGACCATCTCCATTAAAGGAAAAACCACCGCCACCACCACTGATGAATCCGGATCTTTCCGGATCAGCGCTTCTGCCCAGGATATCCTGGTGATCAGTTCTGTGGGGTATGAATCCCTTGAGCTAAAAGCTGATGCGGTGTCATCTGAAGCCATCAACCTCAAAACTGCGGTTACGAATTTGAATGAGGTGGTGATAGTTGGTTATGGTACGGCCCGTAAAAAAGATCTGACGGGTTCGGTAGCCACAGTCAGTGAAAGAGATTTTAATAAAGGGAATATTACCACACCCGAGCAAATGATCAGCGGCAAAGTGGCTGGTGTGTCCATCATTTCCAACGGCGGAGCGCCTGGTTCTGGAAGCACTATCCGGATCAGAGGCGGCTCTTCACTCAGTGCCAGCAATGATCCGTTGATCGTGATCGATGGAGTGCCGCTCGATAATGGTGGCATTTCAGGTGCAAGCAGTCAACTGAGCCTTATTAATGCCAACGATATTCAATCTTTTACCATATTAAAAGATGCATCTGCTGCGGCGATCTATGGTACCCGCGCTTCCAATGGCGTGATCATCATCACCACCAAAAAAGGAAAAACAGGTGGAGTGAAAGTGAGTTTCAATTCAGTGAATTCCATCTCGTCCATTACAAAAAAAGTGGACGTGCTTTCAGCAGATCAGTTCCGCTCGATCGTGAATGCCAAAGGCACGGCAGCTCAAATTGCCATGCTGGGTGGAAGCAATACAGACTGGCAGAATGAAATATACCAGGCTGCTTTCGGAACAGATAATAATATCAGCGTAACAGGTGGTATTGCCAATCTTCCTTACCGGCTCTCTGTCGGTTATCAAAATCAGGACGGCGTATTAAAAACGGATAACCTGCAAAAAACTTCCCTGTCGCTGGTGCTGAACCCAAGCTTCTTTGACAATCACCTGAAAGTGGATATCAATCTGAAAGGAAGCGTGCAGAAAACAAGATTTGCCAACCAGGGCGCGATCGGTTCTGCCATCAGTTTTGATCCTACTCAACCGGTGTATACCAAGAGCCCGCGGTTTGGCGGCTATTATGAATGGCTTGATCCAACAGCGGTCACCGGTTTGATGGCATTGGCCGGAAGAAATCCGGTCGGGTTATTGAACCAGCGTTTTGATGAATCAACACCCCAACGAGCTATCGGCAATATCCAGTTTGATTATAAATTTCATTTCCTGCCTGAGTTGCGTGCCAATCTTAATTTAGGAATGGACCTTTCTGAAGGAAAGGGTACCGTTTTTGTTTCCGACAGCGCTGCATCGGATTACCTGGTAGGTGGTACGGGCGGGCAGAATAACCGCTACCGTCAGACCAAACGGAATTCATTGCTGGAATTTTATTTGAATTATGCCAAAGAATTAAAGGATATCAAGAGCCGTATTGATGTAACGGCCGGTTACTCTTATAATAATTATCTTACTACCAACTATAATTTCGCCAGCTATACTGCCAGTGGTGAAAAATATCCGAATACTGATCCTGCATTTCCTTTTAACAAACCGGAACATACACTGATCTCTTATTTCGGAAGAGCGAATTACACTTTTATGGACCGCTATTTACTGACGGCAACGGTGCGTCGCGATGGATCATCCCGTTTTGCACCAGTGAACCGTTGGGGCGTATTCCCTTCCGTGGCTTTGGCCTGGAAGATCAAGGATGAATCTTTCCTGCGCAACAGTTCGGTGATCTCTGATCTGAAACTCCGTTTGGGTTATGGCGTTACCGGCCAGCAGGACGGTATCGGCGATTATGATTTTCTTTCTTATTATGCTTTAAGTTCCGCCAGTGCTTCTTACCAGTTTGGGGATACGTACTACCAGGGGTTCAGGCCGGGTGGATTTTATGCCAATCGTAAATGGGAAGAAACAGCCACTACCAACCTGGCATTGGATTTCGGTTTCCTTAATAACCGTATCAGTGGTAGTGTGGATTTTTATTTTAAAAAGACAACTGATCTCCTGAATAATATTCCACAACCTGCAGGTGCCAATTTCTCTGCCTTTATTGTAGCCAATGTGGGCGATATGGAAAATAAAGGGGTGGAGTTTACCCTCAATGCACAGCCTGTTGTACGTAAGGATCTTTCATGGGAACTGGGATTTAATATCACGTATAATAAAAATACCATCACCAATCTTACCGTTGTTCCAAAAGATGTGAACTATCCCGGCTTTCCCAGTGGTTCTATTGCCGGCGGCATAGGTGGGCAGTTCGTGTTCATCAATGCAGTGGGTTACAGCAAAAGCACTTTCAATTTATACAACCAGGTATATGATGCCAATGGCAAACCCGTAGAAGGTGTTTTTGTAGATCAGAATGGAGATGGCATTATTAATCAGAATGATCTGTACAAAGGGAAAAGTGCTGTACCCAAAGTGTTCATGGGATTCAGCACAGGCCTTACCTATAAAAAATGGAATGCTTCATTTGTACTTCGCTCCAGCCTGGGGAATTATGTATATAATAATGTATACAGCCAAACCGGTACAAGAGCGCAGATACTGGGCAATTCAGTGCTTTATAACGGATCTGTCAATTATCTCGAGACCAATTTCAATGGCAACAGCCAGGAACTGCTGAGCGATTATTATATCCAGAATGCTTCTTTCCTGCGGATGGACAATTTAAGTATTGGTTATAACGTAGGGAAAGTTTTCCGCAGTGCCAATCTCCGGGTGAATGCCAATGTGCAGAATGTATTCGTGATCACAAAATATAAAGGCCTTGATCCGGAAATCTCCAGTGGCATTGATAACAACTTTTATCCAAGGCCCCGGATATATTCACTGGGTTTGAATCTTGATTTATGATTGACCGAAAAATTAATACTATGCGATCAAATAATTTCTATATAATCCTGTTTGCTTTATTGCTGGCCGGTTTCACTGCCTGCACAAAGAAGCTGGACCTTGTTCCTACCAATGATATTACTGCCCAAACGGTGTACAGCACACCATTAGGGTATAAACAAGCCCTTGCAAAAGTGTACAGTGCTTTTGCACTTACAGGCAACCAGGGAGGAAGCGGCAGCCCGGATATTCCTACACAGATCATTGCTGATGAAGGCAACTCCGATTTTCTTCGTCTCTACTGGAACCTGCAGGAACTGACAACTGATGAAGCCGCCTGGACCTGGCAGAACGATGCAGGTGTAAGAGGAATGAAAGAAATGAACTGGTCAGCCGTGAACCCTATCGTGAATGGCGTGTATTACCGTTCTTTCTTCCAGATCACCCTGGCCAATGATTTTATCCGTCAGTCTGCCGACAATAAACTGGCAGAAAGAGGTATAAGCGGTGCAGATGCTGATAATGTTCGTCAGTACAAAACAGAAGCAAGGTTTTTAAGAGCGTTTCAATACTGGGTGTTGATCGATCTGTTTGCCAATCCTCCGTTTGTAACTGAAAACGATGAAGTGGGCACAGGCCTGCCCAAACAAATACAACGTGCCGATCTTTTTAATTATATCGAATCGGAGTTGAAAGCCATTGAAACAGAACTGCCGGCTCCCAGAACAAATGAGTATGGCCGTGCTGATCAGGCTGCTGCCTGGGCTTTGCTGGCAAGGCTTTATCTGAATGCGCAGGTCTATACCGGAACAGCGAAATACACAGAAGCTATTACTTATTGCAAAAAGATCATTGACGCCGGTTACACCTTGCATCCAAAATATAGGGAACTGATGCTTGCGGATAATCACCTGAACACGGATGAATTCATTTTTGCGATCAATTATGACGGGACCTATACGCAGAACTGGGGTGGTACCACTTATCTCGCGCATGGCCCGGCCAATGTGCCCGGCACCATATCCGGCACCAGTGGCGATTGGGGCGGGCTGCGTCATACACACACTTTTGTGGGCCTGTTTACTGATCCAAGTGGTAATACAGACAAAAGGGCACAATTCTATACAGCCGGGCAAAATCTTATCATGAATGATCTGTATACAGAAGCAGATGGTTATTCTTCTACCAAATACCGCAATGTTACACGTACAGGCGGTCCGGCCCCGCATGCAGATCCCGCAGGCAATTGGGTGGATATCGATTTCCCTTTGTTCAGGTTGGGAGAAATATACCTGATCTATGCAGAAGCCGTGTTGAGAGGTGGCACCGGTGGTGATGCAGCTACTGCACTTAATTATATCAATCTGCTTCGTACAAGGGCCTACGATGGAAGCACAGCAGGCAACATCACTTCCGGTCAGCTTACGCTCGATTTTATACTGGATGAAAGAGGACGTGAACTGTATTATGAAGCATTCCGCCGCACCGATCTGATCCGTTATGATAGGTTCACCACTTCGGCTTATTTGTGGGCCTGGAAGGGCGGTGTGTTTGCCGGCCGTCAGGTAGACAGCAGGTATAATATTTTCCCTCTCCCTTCAACTGATCTTTCCTCTAACCCTAACCTGGACCAAAACACCGGTTATTGATCGTATGAATAATAAAAAAGCCATTATGAAACTTCCCAGGGAAGTTCCATCAGGCCAATAAAAAATAAAAAATATGCTGATGAAAAAATTGATTGCTTATATAACCTGTACAGGCCTCGCAGTTTTACTGCTGGGTTCCTGTAAAAAAGATATTACTGAAACGGTGATGAAAGAAGGCGTGCCGCCAGTGCTGACAGCTTCGCCATCCACGATCGTGCTGACTGACGCAGTGGAAACAGATACTGTTGAAACATTGTCCTGGTCAACCTCTGATTATGGTTTTCGCGCAGCCGTGAGTTACACGGTACAGATAGCAAAAGCAGGCACCAATTTCAGCAATCCCAAAGAGGTGAATATGGGAGCTTCCACACAATTAAAATATACGGGAGCAGAATTGAACCAGGTAGCGTTGTTGCTGGGGTTGGCGCCTGCATCAGCAGGAGAACTGGAAGTGAGAGTGAAATCAGCACTCACTGATTCCCTTGTTATTTTCTCTGAAAAAATAACACTGACCGTTACACCTTATAAAGTGATCATCAACTATCCTTCTTTATGGGTGCCGGGTGATTACCAGGGATGGGATGCGGCCAGTGCAGAAAAAATATCCTCCAAACTGGGCAATGGTATTTATGAGGGATATGTGAATTTTCCGGGAGGAACGCTCCAGTTCAAATATACCAGCGAACCTGACTGGAACCATATCAATTATGGCTGGGCCAGCAGCACGGTGAGTGGGAATAATGTGTCCGGTACATTCAATACAACAGGCGGTAATCTTTTTGTTCCGTCGGTCGGTTACTATTTGTTGAAAGCAAATACTAACGACAATACCTGGAGCGGGACTCAAATAACCAGTTGGAGCCTGATCGGTGATTTTAATGGCTGGGGTGCTGATGTGCCTATGACGTATAATACAAGCACAAAAGTATGGACTGCTACCATCGACGTTGCAGCAGCCGGGGGCTTCAAGTTCAGGGCCAATAATGCCTGGGATATTAATTTCGGTGATACGGGTGCTGATCTGGGATTGGATTATAATGGTGATAATATTTCAATTACTCCGGGTTCACACGAGGTGACATTGGATTTAAGCATACCGGGAAATTATACTTATAAGATACAATAAGGGTAAATTACATTCATGATCATGAAAAGAATACAACCGCAGCTATTTCGCACGCTTTTTCTTAGCACCATCCTTTTTCTTGGGTTGGGACTTTCCTGCAAAAAGAGTGCGGGAGGAAATGGAACAGAGCCACCTGATCCGGAACCGCCGGTAACAACCGGTTTTGCCAAAGGTGCGGATGTAAGCTGGATCACGCAGATGGAAGCAGAAGGCAGAAAGTTTTATAACAGTGCAGGCGTGCAAACAGAAGGAATGCAATTGCTGAAAAGTTTAGGCATGAACACGATCCGTTTGCGTGTATGGGTCAATCCTGCCGGCGGTTGGAACAACCAGGCAGATGTGGTGGCTAAAGCGGTGCGTGCAAAAAACCTGGGCATGCGGGTGATGATAGATTTTCATTACAGCGATAACTGGGCCGATCCGGGTAAGCAAACAAAACCTGCGGCCTGGGCTTCCCTTGATTTTGCAGGATTGAAAACAGCTTTGAGCGATCATACCAAATCTGTATTGAACGCTTTAAAGGAGAATTCCGTTACACCTGAATGGGTAGCTGTAGGCAATGAAACAAATGACGGTATGCTTTGGCCGGACGGCAAAGCTTCAACCAACATGAGCAATTTTGCACAACTGGTGAATGCAGGTTATGATGCAGTAAAAGAAATATTCCCTTCTGCAAAAGTGATCGTGCATATTTCAAACGGATATAATAATTCCTTATTCCGCTGGATGTTTGATGGCCTGAAAAATAATAATGCGAAATATGATGTGATCGGCATGTCGCTCTATCCTTCACCAACAGATTGGTCAACACTGACAACACAGTGCCTGGCGAATATGAATGATATGGTAAGCCGCTATAATAAAGAAGTAATGGTTTGTGAAGTAGGTATGAGCTGGGACCAGTCCACTGCCAGCAAGGCATTTCTGACAGATATTATTGCTAAAGTGAAATCCGTGCCTGGTAATAAAGGGCTGGGAGTTCTTTACTGGGAGCCTGAAGCATATAATAACTGGCAGGGATACACATTGGGCGCATTTGATAATTCCGGCAAACCCACCATTGCGCTGGATGCATTTAATTAAACAGCATCTTATTAGTTCTAGCAATCGATAGATCAGTTCGTCCTCTTCCGTTTCTACGGAAGAGGCGTTTTATTGCTCACAAAGAATAAAAAAAGATATTTGATAAACGAAAAGAATAAGCAATGAGAGTTAACAGCAAGCAAGTACTCATCGGTATCATTCTTACGCAATTGTTTTTTAATCAACTGGTATTTTCGCAAAATGGTGAGATAAGAAAGCATATCAGCCTTGATGAAGGCTGGCGCTTTCATTTTGGCCATGCAGCCGATGCCGGGAAAGATTTTAATTTCGGCATCGCCAATATCTTTTCAAAATCAGGCGGAGCTTCGCATACACCTGTTGATACAAGATTTGTGGATACCACCTGGCGGCAACTTGATATTCCGCACGACTGGGCAGTGGAATTACCTTTTGTGAATGTTCCGAACAGGGATGTCACTTCTCATGGATATAAACCGGTAGGTGGTCTGTTCTCTGAAACAAGCATTGGCTGGTACCGCCAACGGTTTACAGTGGAGCCTGCGGATAGCGGCAACCGTTTTCAATTGCAATTCGATGGCATTTTCCGGGATGCTAAAATATGGCTCAATGGATTTTACCTGGGCAATAATACCAGCGGTTATGTAGGTGTATCGTATGATGTAACGGATTATGTCCGCTTCAAAGGGGAGAATGTGCTGGTGGTAAGAGTGGATGCCACGCAATATGAAGGATGGTTTTATGAAGGCGCCGGGATATACAGGCATGTATGGCTCAACCAATATAATAATGTTCATATTGCAGATGGGGGCTTGTTCGCTTACTCAGAAGTGAAAGGGAATGCTGCAACGGTGAATGTTGAAACAACAGTGGAAAACCAGGGCCTTGCTTCATCTGGTGTAACAGTATATTCCTATATCACCGGCAGGGATGGAAAGCTGGTCAGCCAGTCGAAGGAACAACCTGTATCGATAGCGGTAAATGGCAAGAATACAGTGAAGCAAAAATTGCAGGTAAATAATGCCCGGCTTTGGTCGCTGGAAGATCCTTATCTGTACCGGGTAGTGTCTGTAGTAAAACAGAATGGCAAGATCATTGATCAGGTACAACACCGGTATGGCATACGCACTATTGCTTTTGATGGAGAAAAAGGATTTTTCCTGAATGGAAAACCGGTAAAGCTACAGGGTACCAATAACCACCAGGACCATGCAGGTATCGGCAGTGCTTTGCCGGATTATATGCATTATTATCGCATCAGTCTCTTAAAAGACCTTGGTGCAAATGCTTACCGCACCAGCCATAATGCACCCAATACAGAATTGCTGGATGCCTGCGACAGCCTCGGCATGCTGGTAGTGGATGAGCAACGCCTGCTCAACAGCAGCCCGGAATATATGAGCCAGTTTGAACGGCTGATATTGCGCGACAGGAATCATCCTTCTGTTTTTATCTGGTCAATCGGTAATGAAGAAGGATGGATACAAACCAATTCAACAGGCAAACGGATCGCGCAAACATTACTGGCCAAACAAAAAGAGCTGGACCCTTCGCGTACCAGCACCTATGCAGCCGATCTTCCCAATGTATTTAATGGAGTGAATGAAGTGATCCCTGTGCGCGGGTTCAACTACCGTCATTTTGCAGTGGCGGATTATCATAGGGACCACCCGGCACAACCGATAATAGGAACGGAAATGGGCAGCACCGTTACTACAAGAGGTATTTATGAAAAAGATAGTATCCGGGGTTATCTGCCTGATCAGGATATCAATGCTCCCTGGTGGGCCAGTCGCGCCGAACAATGGTGGCCGCTTGCGGCAGAGAATTCCTATTGGGCAGGCGGTTTTGTATGGACAGGTTTTGATTACCGTGGCGAACCTACTCCTTTTGAATGGCCTAATATCAATTCGCACTTTGGTATTATGGACATGTGCGGTTTCCCGAAGAATATTTATTACTACTATCAATCCTGGTGGACCGATAAGGATGTGTTGCATATTTCCCCTCACTGGAATTTTAATAATCAATGGGGAAAAATGAAACCGGTGGATGTATGGGTCAATTCCAATGCAGACAATGTGGAACTTTTCCTCAATGGAAAAAGCCTGGGCAAACAGGATATGCCACGGAATGGACACCTGCAATGGAAAGTGGAATATGAACCGGGTACGCTGGAAGCGGTAGCTTATAAGAAAGGAAGAAAGCTGACTACCAAAATAGAAACGACCGGGCCTCCTGCGGAAGTAGTGGTAACGCCTTATAAAACTACCATGCTTGCCGATGGTATGGACGTGTCGGTGGTCAATATCACCGTAGTGGATAAAGAGGGCAGGGAAGTGCCTAATGCCGATAACCTTATCCGTTTCAAACTGCAAGGGCCGGGTAAGATCATCGGGGTTGGCAATGGTGATCCCAGCAGTCATGAAGCTGATAAATGCATGGATGGCTTATGGCAGCGCAGTTTGTTCAACGGCAAATGCCAGGTGATCGTGCAGGGACTTAAAAAGCCGGGGCTGATCAAATTTGAAGCAACAGCAGCAGGCTTGTATCCCGGCTCAACAGATATCATTACTGTTACTCCTGCAAGCATTGCGCAAGCCTCCATCGATCCTGGTTATATATTAAAGGGCGAAGCAGCAAAAACAAGGGAAACCTCCAAAATGCTGGGCGCTGATATTTCTTTTCTTCCGCAACTGGAAGACAGGGGCATTAAGTTTTCCGACAATGGCGTGGAAAAAGATGCGATACAGATATTGAAAGACCATGGCTTTAATTATATAAGGTTGCGCATTTTTAATGATCCTGCACAAGACAGTGGTTATTCTCCCAAAAGAGGGTTCTGCGATCTTGAACATACCAAGCAAATGGCCAAAAGAGTGAAAGCCGCAGGACTGAAACTGTTGCTGGATTTTCATTACAGTGATTACTGGGCCGATCCAGGCAAGCAATACAAACCAGCCGCCTGGAAAGGATTGTCTTTTCCGGAATTGAAAAAAGCGCTGTATGATTATACAAAAAAGGTGATGCAGGAATTGAAAGATCAGGGCACGGTGCCTGATATGGTGCAGGTGGGCAATGAGATCAATCATGGTATCGTTTGGCCGGAAGGCAATGTCAGCAATTTTGATGGACTGGCGCAATTAGTGAGTGCCGGCACGGCGGCAGTGAAAGCCGTAGATCCCAATGTGATCATGATGCTGCATGTGGCGCTGGGCGGGCAAAATCATGAATCGGTCTTTTTTATAGATAATATGCTGGCGCGGGGTGTTCATTTTGATGTGATAGGGGAGTCTTATTATCCTAAATGGCATGGCACCCTTGATGATCTGCGGAATAATCTGAATGACCTGGCAAGGCGCTATGATAAAGATGTGATAGTGGTGGAGTATTCCCAATTAAAGGATGAGGTGAACAAGATCGCTTTCGACCTGCCGAATGGAAAAGGAAAGGGAACCTGTATCTGGGAACCATTGAGCACCTGGGAAGCTATATTTGACAGGCAGGGAAAATCGAACGAGTTGTTGTTGAAGTACGATACTATTTCAAAGCAATTTATAAAATAGCTATGGCAAGACTGATAGCTAATAAAAAACCCTGGCATTGCCAGGGTTTAAACTTTTGTAAGATACAGCACGCAGCGTTAGCTTACGTTTTTACCTACGATCTTAGCCAGGTCGAACATGGAGATCTGGCTTTTGCCGCCGAATAATGTTTTCAGTTTGGCATCAGCATTGATCATGCGTTTGTTCTTTGTATCCTGTAATTTGTTCTTTTTGATATATTCCCAGATCTTTTTGATGATCTCTGTACGGGGCAATGATTTGTTACCGATCACGTCTGCGAGTGCTGCGCTTGGTGCCAGCGGTTTCATGAATGCCGCGTTGGGTTTGCGTGCTGATTTTTTCTTAGCTACTTTTTTTGCTGCTTTTTTAGGAGCGGCTTTCTTTGCTGCTTTCTTGGGAGCAGCTTTTTTTGCTACTTTTTTAGCGGCTTTCTTAGCTGCTTTTTTCTTTGTAGGCATTGTGCTGAATTTAATGGTTAGTAATAAAATTACGTTTTAAACCGAAGCTAATATAAGGAATTGCTTTATATACAAAACACCAAATTCTCCACGGAATGTTGATGAAGTGTTTATAAGTTCCCCCGGAAAAAGCTGTTTTCCCCTATGAAAACCGGTTTTGCGAAAGGAGTCTTTTTCTTATCGGCTCGATGGAACCCTTGTCAGTGCAGGGTTTTACGTTATTCCCCCTATGAAAAGCAGAGCGGTTTCCACCCTGCCGGTTCAACTACCCGGCTCCCGGAAAAAGGAAGAAAAAGCCGGTTTTTCATAGGGGAAAATGGGCTCCGAAGGGTTCTTTATAAGGGGAAAACGGGCTTTTGAGAGGGAAAATTTTTATAAAAACGATTAATTTAGTTGTATACACATCTAAATTTATTATGTCTTCGCTTCTCCTAAATACCGATATTACCTCCCTGGTTTCTTCCCTTGCGCATCAGTTTGCACGTTACTATCAGGAAGCATCACCTTTGTGATCAGCGCTTCTGTCCGTTTTATATACCTGGAATACTACTCCTGATTTATGAGCCTGCGTTTCAATCAGGATCAGCTTATGTCTTTGTTCAATGTTTTCGAATAAAGGCCTGCCTTTTCCCAGGATGATGGGATACACGGCAATCCTGTATTCATCGATCAGGTCGAGGTTAAGGAACGTGGTTATCAGCTTTGTTCCACCATACAGCCAGATATTTTTGCCGGGCTGTTTTTTAATTTCAAGGACCCTTTCTTGAATATTGTCGTTAATAAAAATTGCATTGGTATTATCACCGGTCTTTGTTGTTGAAAAAACATACTTTGTTTTGCTATGCAGAAGTTCGTATGCCTTCCGGGTCTTTTCGCTTGCATTTTCATCAGGCCAGGTATTGCCCCATTTGTCATAGCTGACACGGCCATAAAAAATGATATCCTTATCACTTAAAAGATCGTTAAGGATATCGCCGAAATCAGTATCGAGATCTGTTGCAAGCCAGTCAATTTCCCCGTTTGGCCCTTCAATAAAACCATCAAATGATGTTGCTAAATTTAAAATGATCTGCCTCATTTGAACTTTTTTAAAATCTGTAACCTATCGTAAGATAATTGATAGCTCCGAAACTTATTCCGTAATAAAAGGCAATCTCACTGAAGCATATTTGGGTTTGTTGAGTTGATCTTTCAGCTTTTTAAATGTTTCAAAAGGCCCTTTGGTGACAAACATATTTACCAGCCATGCGGGAATGGAGCCGCCAGGATCAGCTTCCAGTGTATATTCCAGTTTTATGTGGTTAGGGCCTTTGGGGGTGATCACCCATTTTCCTGATGATTTGCGCACGCGGACGATCTCTTTTTTCTCCGGCAGATAATCGTGTTCAACCGGTCCATTGATCGTAACCACTTTGGTAGTTGGGTCCTGTGTGGCGATCAGGTGTGCAATAAAATCCCGATTGCTGAAAGGCCAGGGCAATTTTACCTCAGAATAATAATACAGTTCAGAAGGAGAGACCTGTTTCAGTAATATGCTTGATTTGGTGCTGTATACCCACTCCGTGCCGGCATTGGCATCCAGCACAACGGCTGTGAGTTTGGTAAGAGTGGTATTCAGCTCGCAGTCTACTTTAATGGCTTTGAAATCGGAATTGGCCGGTGTTTTTGTATAAACGGCAATGTTCTCTTTATTCAGTTTGAGCGTCCAGTCTTTCTGTGCCTCAGCTTGCAGGAATATCATCAGCAGGGAGGCACAGGGCAATAAGTGTTTGATCATCGGTTTTATTTTGATCCGGTCTGTATACGAATTTACAATTAACAAATGAGGGCGGTCAGAGTTCAGTTTTTTCATTAGTTTGCTGTATGATCACCCGTACACTGTTCCTTACCGCCGTACTGACTCTTTTTATAAAGGGCACTATTTTCTCCCAAAACAAAAAAGAACTGCTCAGCGATTTCGACATCTACCGGTCTATTTTGGAAAAAGCGCATGCCGGTTTATATAAATACCATTCAAAAACGCAGATAGATAGTGTATTTGCGGTTCACCGTAAGAATATCAATGAGAAAACAACGCTGGTTGATTTTTACAAACAGGTATCTGCCGTGCTTGTTTATATCGGCAGCCTTCATGATGAAATATCCCTACCGGAAACTGAAAAAAAGAAGCTGGCCATGGAAGCCGCTTTCTTTCCTTATCCTGTAAGACTGGTGGATGGAAAATTATTGATCAACGCAAGTGAAGGGGAAATACCTGCTGGTGCATCGATTTTGTCCATTAATGGGCAAAAAGTGCAACACATATTGCCGGAATTGTATAAATATTATACAACAGATGGTTTTAATATTACAGGGAAAGCGGAAGGGTTTAAGACCTATTTCCCCTGGTACTACCGTCTTGAATATGGATCACCGGCTTATTTCAGGATCGATTACCAGGTGTATGCTGAAAAGCAGGTGAGGCAGGCATTAGTAAAGCCTGTTACCTGGAATGAATACAGTGCTGCGTATAAAAAAAGGCATTCTCTTGTATCGGACACAGCAACCGGTGATAATTATTCTTTCCGCCTGATCGATAGTCTTAGTGCAGGCATTCTTACCGTGCCCAGCTTTTCACTGGGCAATGCTTCGTCAAAGGAACATGCAGCTTACAGGAAATTTTTGCAGGAAAGTTTTACCGCCCTGCAACAAAAAAATATCCGGCATCTTATTGTTGATATTCGTGAGAACGGCGGTGGCTCAGACCCCAATGATCTGCTCACCTTTTCTTACCTGGCACGGCAACCGTTTAAAGAAAATGCAAAAGCATTTACCCTGTTCCAGGAGCTTCCCTATAAGGAATATTCAGAAGAAGATACTGCCGATATACGCGACCTGGAAGAGAACTTTCATGATGAGCATAACCAGTTCATGAATGGCCGGTATTACCAGAACCCTTCTTATAATCCTTACTGGCAGCCTGATTCGCTGGCCTTTAAGGGAAAGATCTATTTGCTGATAAGCCCTGCGGTAGCTTCTGCTGCTTCCTTATTTGCTTCACTGGTAAAAAGCGAAGGCTATGCTGTTGTTATTGGTGAAGAATCAATGGGTGGATATTATGGGCATACCGGACATAATCCGGTGGCATACCGTCTTCCGCATTCAGGTTTTTCGCTTACAGTTTCCACCGTCGACCTGGAGCAATTCGTTGTTCCCAAAAAAGACATCCCCTTCGGGCGCGGGATAATACCGGATATAGAAGTGCATCAATCGCAGGAAGATTTTATCAGGAACAGGGATGCGGTGATGGAGCGTACGATGCAACTGATCAGTAAATAATGTAAGGGCTATCAGAAAGCTTCGCTGATATTTACCATTATTGTTTTGTAACCTTTACTGAATCCAAAATCGAGTGCAAGATTGGTGCCTGAAACTTTGCTGCACTTGATCCGCAGGCCGGCACCAGCCGCAGGGTGCCAATCTCTGAACAGGCTATTGTTGCCGCTCACCGTGTTGGTATTGGCAAAAAGAACGAACCCGAACAATCCGTTTCTTGTAATATCCCGGCGGTATTCAGCTTCAAGATAAAGCAGGGTCTTGCCACGGTAACGGTTCTGGTCAATACCGCGGGCAGAACGGTTATAGGGGTCCCATCCCGTACTGGGAAGATCGAGATAAGGAGTTCCATTGTTCAGCACTTTCCAGAGATAAGACCAGAGGGCCAGTGTATTTTGCTGAGATGGTTTGGAAGGATTAAGGGAAATGTATTTGCGCACATCTGCATAGATCGAATGCCAGGGTTGTGAATTGCCTAAAAAGCCGGGGTTGATACGATAGGTGAGATTGGCATAAAAACCCGGCAAAGGATTGATCAGATTGTGGCGTGTATCATACACGGCCTGTAAACTAATGCCCGAAGCAAAGGAATGACTATTGGTGCCAAAAGGATAACCGGTAAATGTTTTCAGATCGCGAGTGGAATCATTGCTCCGGATATTAAAACGATAGTCGAGATTATATCCCATTCCCACAAAGAAATCCGGATGGATGCGTTTGAGTGCTGTCTGATAGAAGCGGATATATTTATAATCCACCAGTATCTTATTATCGTTGTTGCCTGCACTGCCGATACCCCAGGTATGCTGAGGGTATACCAGGAAGCGCATATCACCCTGTATGTTCCAGGTATTGTTTGGCAGCCAGACACTGGTTCGCAGCGGTAATCCAAAGCGGCCTTTAAAATTCCAGTAGGGAGCAAAAGTGGCGCTCGATTTGTAAGTTGTCTGACGGGGCCCCAGGTACATGCCGGCGGTAGTGCTGGTCACTAATGCCCTGCCGGTACCCCCCGGTGCATTACTGAATGGGAGCAGTGAGAAATAAATTTTTTTTTCCCTTTTCTCCTGGATCTTTTGGGGGCTGATATGAAAGAGGTCTTTGGCTACATCAATCAGGTCTTTCATGCCTGTGGTATCCACCACAGGTTTATTCTGAGGGATCGTATTCGATGCCTTCTGAGCATGCAGGGCTACGGGTATAAAACATAATGAAATGATCAGTCGTTTCATCCTCAGGGCTAAGATTAGATAATGGCTTTACCGTGAATATAAGGCAAAAAAAGGGCCATGTATGCCACTATGGTCAAACCAGGTTTCTTTTATGGTTCTGATGCATTGAATTTCAAGGGGAGATAACTATATTTAATCGTAAACCGCCGGACCATGTAAAACTATACCCATGGCGGGTAATGATTCACCGGATGAAAAAGAACAAACTGCTATTAGGTATTATCGGTGCGCTCATAATGATTGTTTGTACCTTTTTCCTTGCCTTTTATGCAATCAGGGATTATTATCTTTCAAAGAACGGCATAAGGGTAGAAGGAAAAGTAATTGATAATGCAGGCGTGTGTAAAGGATGGAACAAATATGTGGGTATCGAATATCGTGGTGAATTACATAAAGTAAATATTTATGGCCCTGATTGCCGGTCTGCTGAATTCCCCATCAATCAACTGGTCCGGCTCCGGAGCAATAAAAGGGGCAACCTGCTGGTACTCGAATCCAATCATTATGTTTTCAGAGTAGGTTTTATGCTGCTTATTTTTATTTTATCCGCTTTTGTGAATGTCCTCATGTATAATCAATACAAATTCTGGAAACGTTCAACCCGCGCTTCAGACGATCAGCAGCAACAATTGGTATAGATTTGGCAAAAATTAATTGTGAAAGAAAAATCAGCCCAACATATTATTGTCGTGGGAGCAGGTGCTGCCGGTTTAATGGCAGCCCGGGAATTGAGCCCTCATTGTAAAGTGACAATACTGGAAGCCCGTGACCAGCCCGGTGGACGGATCAGAACTGTTTATAAGACCGGCTCTGCCACACACCTGGAAGCAGGGGCAGAATTTGTACATGGTGAATTGCCGCTGACCTTGCAATTGCTGAAAGAAGCCGGTCTTTTCCATTCCCCTGCAAAAGGAAATATGTTCAATATAAAAGACGGGAAATGGGAAGAGTCGGCCGAGATCATTGAAGGATGGGGAGAACTGCTCGATAAAATGAAAAAGGAAAAGGAAGATATTTCCATGCTTTCTTTTCTGAATAAATATTATGCATCGGAAAAAGATCATGCCCTCCGGCATTATATCAGCCGGTTTGCTGAAGGGTTTGACCTGGCAGAAATCAGCCGTGTAAGCCTTAAAGCATTGCTGGAAGAATGGACAAATGAGACCACCCATAACTTCCGGATCGATAAAGGATATATGTCGCTGGTCCGTTTTCTTGAAAATGAATGCATCAGGAATGGTTGTTCCATTCATACCAATACCGCAGTAAAGTTGATCGAATGGAAAGAAGGGGCAGTTAAAGCGTATAAAGACCAGCAAACCATTTTTGATGCAGACAGGATAATTGTTACCATTCCTCTTGGCTTATTGCAAAGCCGCCAGGCAAATGATGCTATCACTTTTGTTCCGTCTATTGACACCTACCTGGATGCCACTCAGCAAATGGGATACGGCAGTGTCATAAAATTCATTCTTGAATTCACCGAACCTTTCTGGGACCGTTATAAAAAAGATATTGGCTTTATCATCAGTGATGAAACGATACCGACCTGGTGGCCGCAGGGAGATAATGAAGCGGTACTCACCGGCTGGCTGGGAGGGCCGCCTGCAGATGAACTCGCCAATGCATCAAAAGAAGAATTATCGCAAATGGCCCTGCGCTCACTGGCCAGCATTTTCAGGATGACGGATGAGACGGTACAATCCTTGCTGAAAGCTTCACACGTGTTCAACTGGGCAAGGGATGAATGGGCCGGTGGCGGATATAGTTATGCCACCCCGTCTTCTGCACAGGTGAGGCAATTGTTTGATACAGCCCCGGGCAATACTGTTTATTTCGCCGGTGAAGCTTTTTATGAAGGCCCTTCGCCCGGAACAGTGGAAGCTGCTTTGGTGAGTGGGAGGAATGTGGCAGCAAAGATCCTGGAAGGGAAATGATATTTATATGAAACTATTTATCGCCTGGATATTATCCATTGGGTTATACACTGCTGCAATAGCTCAACCTCCCCGGCTTATAGGAAGAGAAAAGGAAGTATCCTGTATGCTGGGAGAGAAAAAGATCATTATTAAAATAATCCGGTTTGGAACTAATGAGCGTACGGTGCTCATCAATCTTCATCACAATGAAAACACTTCGCTCGAAGCTGCCAGAGGAGTGCTGGAAAGAACGGGAGGCTTGCTGATCAATATCGAGAACGATAATGAGCGGTTTATTAGTTTCCTGCAAAATGGCCGGATCTTCCGGTTCGATCCTAATCGTATTTTCACCGATGCCGGTATAAAGCAGGACCTTGAAAAGCAGAATGACCATAGTACAGCAGGCGCTGCAAAGACAATAAGAAAATTTGCCCGGTTAATCCGTTCAAAGATACCTTCCTCTGCCAATACCATTATTTCATTGCATAATAATGACGATGGCAATTTATCTGTTGCCAGTTATTTGCCGGGAAATGAATATGGGCGGGAAGCATCTTTGGTACACCAGGGAGCAGGGCATGATCCGGATAATTTCTTTTTCACTACTGATGCCGGCCTTTACAGAAGCTTAAGCCGTAAAGGATATAATGTGGTATTGCAACATAACGGGAGAGTAACAGATGATGGATCACTGAGTGTATATTATGGCCGGAAGAAAAAAAGTTATGTGAATGTGGAAGCAGAAACAGGAAAACTGGAAGAGCAGGAGGGGATGCTTGATGTATTGATCTCATTAATTGATAAGGGGCGTGTACGATAATGGTAAATGTCGCAAATTGCCCTCACGAAGTCGTTCTCACACATCATCCCTTCCCATAACGCTGCTTAGGTTTGCATTGTCAAACAACAAACACAAAAATTAAAAACAAGGGTATGGGAACAGCAACTAAACATCGGATCACGGTAGAAACGGTCGTAAAAGCGCCGGTTGAAAAAGTATGGAAAGCCTGGAATGAGCCGGAGCATATCATGAATTGGTGTCACGCTTCGGATGACTGGCACGCACCTGCATCAACCAATGATATCCGTACAGGGGGCAGTTTTTCTACAACAATGGCCGCTAAAGATGGAAGCTATAGTTTCGATTTTGGCGGGGTGTATGATAATGTGAAAGAGCATGAGCTGATCCAATACACAATAGGGGATGGCCGTAAAGTGGAAGTTATCTTCACGCGTGAAGGAAATGATACAAAGGTTGTGGAAACATTTGAGGCAGAGGGTACGAATCCACTGGAGATGCAGAGAAGCGGTTGGCAGGCTATCCTGGATAATTTTAAAAAATATACAGAGTCTTTATAAACTATTGCAGGAACGGCTACATTTTCACGCAGCATGCGCACATTGTTTTATTAACTTCGCGCCAGTTGTTTAACCGGTCGTTATGAAACAATGTGCGTTTTTTATTTTCTGGATAGTGTTAAGTGGTAAAGTAGTTGCCCAATTCAATGACAGTATTCATCATCAGTTAAAGTATGCAGCCACGGGTGTATTCAATAATACGAATGATGGCCGCTCTTATGTGTTGAATAATGCAGTGTCCTTTACAGTCAGTAAGAAGAAAATAACCCTGAACAGCAGCAATACCTGGATATACGGAAAGCAGGGGCCCAATCTCACCAATAACGATTTTTCTTCCGGATTGAATTTTGATCTGCTGAAAAACATGCAGCGCCTGTATTATTGGGGGCTGGCCACTTTTACGACCAGTTACTCTTTAAAGATCAACCACCAGTTTCAGGCTGGTGCAGGCATCGGCTATAATATTTTCAACCGGCAGGACCTGGAACTGGTAGTCAGCGATGGGATATTATATGAGACGAATGATCTGCAGTTGTCGCCGCAAACCAGGGATGAATACCAGACATTCAGGAATTCGTTGCGGATCAAGTACCGCTGGGAAATAAAAGACCTGCTGGTATTTGACGGTTCACATTTCTGGCAGCCCTCCCTGTCAGGGTTTGATGATTATATTATCCGTTCTTCCAGCAGCTTAACGCTCAAGCTAAGAAAATGGCTGGGCATTACAACAGCCATTAACTACAATAAGCTTTCCCGTACGCGCAGGGAGAATCTGCTGATCAATTTCGGGCTCACTGCAGAAACTTATTTTTAAGAAGGATCAGGAGATGGAACTAATAGTTTTCTTTAGAGCCTGTGCAGCATGTTGCACGGCCACCTGCCAGTGTTCTGCAGCCTTGCCGTCGGCACCGTCGGAGATATATTTCAAACAGAGAAAAGGTATCTGTTCCTGTTTTGCTATCCAGGCCAGTGTATAGGCTTCCATATCTATTACATTATATTCAGTAACGCGGTGGTCTACTTCAAAGCTATCGCCGCTGCCGCAAATGCCATGCGGTAGATTATGGAGCTGGTATCCATAATCGAGAGCTACCTCATTTGTAAAAGGGGGTTGATATTTTTCAAATCCAAGTGCAGTTACATCCATATCACGCTGTATGAAGCGGGTGCAGCAGACCACTTCACCGCGGGGGAAAGTGTTACTGCCGGCTGAGCCGAGATTGATGATGAGGCCGGGTTTTTTCTGGTGAATGCGTTTTATGAGATTGAAAGCTGAATGCAGTTTACCAACGCCGGTGAAAACGGTATCTACATCAGAAAATTCGGAGGCAGCTTCAGTTTGAAGTGCGAAAACATAAAGAGGGTCCTGTTGAAGTAATGCAGTGGGAAATAAAGTAGGCTGGTTCAAATTTATTTTTCCGCAAAATTACTAAATGTAAGTGGTTAATCTTTCCATCTTAACTGGCAAGATGGAAAGATTAACCATTGTAGATAGGTTTAATCCCGCATCGGGAAACCGATACCTAATTTAATCCCTATAGAGTTCATATTATCAATAGAACCTTTATTGTAAGGAATATAATTGTAATAAGCCCCCAGGTTTATTCCTGTATGGGATTCTTTTCCAAAAGGAATGTATATCCCTGCTTCAGGCCTTGCTGCAAATGCAAACCTGTTTGTATTATCATTAGCATACTCACCCAGGAATTGCCTGTTCAATACAAGTTGCCCGCCAACCCCGGCTAATACATAAGGCCGTAGCAGGCCTGAGGTTGTAAAGTCGTACCGGGCTGTGGCGAGGAAAGGAATTTGCTGAACGGAATTGGATACAACAGCAGAGATATCGCTACCGTCGTCCAGTTTGTATACCTGCCGGGGATATTTTTCATAAAAATCCTGGTAGCCCGTGGTAAGGCCAACGGAAAGTTTAGGAGTTACTCCATATAAAAGATTCACGTCAACACCCCGGAAAGATGTTTTGGAAACGACATTGTCCTTAAAGCTTCCTACAGGGATGGCTGCGGCATAGCTGGCAGTGAGCCTGAATTCTCCCTGTTGGGCAAAACTGCCAGCCGCAATGAACATGACGGCAATGAGCAGTATATATGATTTATAAGATCGCATGGCTGATAAGATTTGAATTAATTGCGTTTTAAATAAGTGGATTGGTCAAATAATGCCTGAACATTTTTGTTGATATTGGACGATATGAATGTTCCGGACCCGCGGATCAGCCCGTTCCAGAGAAAATCCAGTTTGTTATTGGCGCCTGCATTTTTGATGTCGAACATATCAATGGAAACGGCCCCGTCCGTAACAGTGTAAGTGCCGATAATTCCGGGAAAATAATACCCATAACCAGGATAACCCCAGTAGAAGGGATCCCAGTATCCGCCATAGCCACCCCAGTAGTCAGGATAGCTGATCACACCCGTATAATCATTGTACATGCGGCTGATGGTGATACCGATATCCGGGGTAACGCCGGCTTGTACGCGGGTGTAACCGTTTTGTTGCATACGGGCAGCTACTGCTTCAACCAGTTGGGCGTCAAAGTCGGTGCGGGCTTTTTCCTCTAATTGATTGTTATGTATAACTGCCACAGAATCAGCAACTCTGAACGTGGTATAAGAAGAGAATGAAGCGCTATCGTTGTGGTTGGTGATATAGAGTCGGGCTTCATCGGAGCTAAGGTTGTCGAGAGGGTCTTTTGCGCAACCTGTAAAGATGAGCAACGCCAGGGCGATGCCGGGCCAGGATTTTTTCATTGTAAAGAAATTTTATTGTTGTTAGTAATTCAAACACAATGCCTGTTTGTGCAAGAAGAATATTAAATAAGGATAATGAAACCTTAATGGGGCAGGTGTAGCTGTACAGGCTGCCGGTAATATTCTCAGTATTTCTGTTTAAAAAACATTTACAATCGTTGTTTTTCCCATGGTCTTGGTTCCGGAGCAGTCTATCTTGTGTAAGATCAGTATAACAGGTAAAGGGTTAAAATGTTTGATAGAAACTGAAAACTATGAGAGTATTTTCTCTGTGATATTTATTTTTTGAGCCGGGGAATGTACCGGGTATTATTATTTCACTTTATAAACAGTTTAAAAATGGCAAGACCGATAAAAGACACACCTACTTTAAAAGGCAGAGATGCCAGGCGATTTTTAAAGCGTATGCTGGAAGTCGATAGAGGAAAACATAGAGTAAGTCCTGAAGAATTAGCCAGGATCAAAGAAAGCTATAATAAATTGAATTCATTGCCAGGCCCCGATGGAAAACCTTGATTTTAAAATTGTAAGATTGGCCCGCGAGGATATGGTCCAGCATTTTGATTGTGACGATATTGACCTGAATGATTTTCTGAAGAATGATTCTCTTAAACAGCAGGAACAATTATTTGGCGTCACTTATCTGCTGAAGGAGCAGGAAAGAACAGCAGCTTTTTTTACTTTGATCAATGATAAAATCAAATTGGAAGAGGGGCAGAGCAGGAATTACTGGAATACCCAGATTGGCAAGCATATACCCTATAATAAACGAAGAAAGGACTATCCCGTAGTGAAATTGGGAAGGTTAGGCGTACAAAAGGAATTCAAAAATAAAGGGATCGGCACGATGATTTTAGGGTATCTGAAAAACTGGTTCAGAACTAATAACAAAACTGGCTGCCGTTTCCTTACAGTGGATGCTTATGCGCAATCCCTGAACTTCTATCAAAAAAATGGTTTTAAATATTTAACTGATAGAGATCAGGAGAAAAATACGCGCCTTATGTATTTCGACCTGGGAACTGTTTGCAAGTAATAGAGCCGGCATGAGATTTACCGACTAAAATCCTATCTGTCCTGTTTTAATCTTCCCTTCAAATAACTAAGTTTGAACAAAAAGATCCATGCGGCAACGTTTACTGGCATTATCAGCCAACCTGATCTTACTTACAGCAATTTCATTCGCTCAAAAAAATGACACTGCTTATCTTCTCCAACCTGACCGTGTTTTCGACGGCCAGCAAATGCAGGATAAATGGCAGGTACTGGTACAGGGCAACCAGATCATTGCTGCAGGCAAGCCCGGCTCTTTTACAGTCCCTGCGCCGATAAAAATTATTTCCCTGCCAGGGCAAACACTGCTTCCCGGTTTGATAGAAGGGCATGGACATCTTTTTCTTCACCCTTACAATGAAGTAAGCTGGAAAGATCAGCTATTGAAAGAGTCCCGTGCAGAACGCGCCATCCGCGCTGCTGAACATGCAAAAGCTACCTTACTCGCCGGGTTTACCACCTTGCGCGACCTTGGGACCGAAGGTGCAGAATATGATGATGTAGGATTGAAGCAAAGCATCGAAAAAGGAGTGATTCCCGGCCCAAGGCTGATAATCGCTACCCGTGCCATTGTTGCAACCGGTAGTTATGGCGTTAAAAATGAAATACCCGAGCTTGATCTGCCCCGTGGTGCAGCCGAAGCAGATGGAAAAGAAGGGCTGACCAGGGAAGTGCGAACGCAAATTGGTAAAGGGGCCGACCTTATTAAAGTGTATGCCGATTACAGATGGGGCATAGGTGATCAGGCCATGCCTACTTTTACACTGGAAGAATTAAAGACCGTAGTAGAGGTAACTGCTTCCAGCGGAAGATATGTAGTGGTCCATGCCAGCACTGAAGAAGGGATGCGCCGGGCCATACTTGCTGGTGTGCATACCATTGAACATGGAAGCAATGGTACGCCAGAGATATTCCGGTTAATGAAAGAAAAAGGTGTGGCGCTTTGCCCAACTATCGCGGCCGATGAAGCGATCAGCCTGTACAATGGCTGGAAGCCGGGCAGCGATCCCGAACCGGAACGTATAAAACAAAAGCGCAAAAGTTTCCGTCAGGCGCTGGATGCCGGCGTTACGATCTGCGCAGGCGGGGATGTAGGTGTGTTCCCTCATGGAAAAAACTGGATTGAACTCGAGAAAATGGTAGAATACGGTATGCCTGCAATGGATGTGTTGAAAGCCGCCACTAGTGGCAATGCAGCTTTGTTCGGTTGGAAAGGAAAGATCGGCAGCATTCAGAAAAATGCACTGGCAGATATCATCACTGTACAGGGGAACCCTGCAGAAAACATAAAAACGCTGGAACAGGTAAAACTCGTAATGAAAGATGGAATAATTTATAAGATGGATTAAATATACCGGGTCTTCAGGGCTTTGTTTTCGCAAGCTGTATAATATCCTTTCCTTCAATAATTTTTTACTTGTTCCGTTCATCGTTGCATTGATCATTGCCAATACATACTCTATCCATGGGTCCTGCAGGCAAACATGCAGCACACCTTCACCAACCATGCCGGTGGTGCCGGTAATAATGACTTTCATAACTGGCAAGATAATTTGAATTCCCAATGGAGCCTGGAAGTGTTATCCAGTAGGAATAATAGTATTTTTGCATCCTTTGTCACCCATTGCACACATACGATTATCCGAGCTGACCAGCTCTATAGCAAAAACCATTACTGCCACGTTCAACAATCAGCAATACTGGATTGTGGCAGAAGTGACCAATTACAGTTTTCAGTCGGGCAAAGGACATCATTATTTCGATTTGGTAGAAAAAGACAGCGGCAGCACACAGATCATTGCCAAAATGCAGGCTGCTGCCTGGTCGCAGGGCCATGAAAGGATACTTGAATTTCAGCGGGTCACCGGTCAGCAGTTTAAGAATGATATTCAGGTGATGATGAAAGTATCGGTGAACTATCATGCTTCTTATGGACTTAAACTGACCCTGCTGGATGTGGACAGCAATTTTACCATTGGCGCACTCGAATTACAAAAGCAGCAAACCCTGCTGAAACTGATAACGGACCATCCCGATTTTATCAGGAAAGTAGGTGATCAGTATATCACGGCGAATAAACAAAAGCCGCTTCCGGCTGTGATCCAGAAAGTGGCGGTAGTCACTTCCAGTTCATCCGCAGGACTGCAGGATTTTTTGCATACCCTGGAATCAAACAGCTTTGGATATAAAGTGGAGATAGATCCTTATTATACCATTGTGCAGGGAGAAGTAAAAGCAGAGCTTATCTATAACAAATTGCTGGATGTATTCAAGTCAGGAATAGCGTATGATGTAGTGGTGATGATCCGGGGCGGTGGGGCACAAACGGATTTCCTGATATTTGATCAGTATCCACTGGCAAAGATCGTGGCGAAATTTCCTATCCCGATCATTACCGGCATCGGGCACCAGGTGAACCATACTATTGTTGACATGATGGCGCACACGGCAACAAAGACTCCTACAAAAACGGCTGAATGGATCATTGCACATAACCGCGCTTTTGAAGACCGCGTAACGGAAATGCAAAAAACAATAGTGATCAAATCACAACAACTGCTTTCAAAGCATGGCAATGCGCTGGCTTCGATCAAAGCTTCTGTTTCCCATCAAACGCAAGCCCTGCTGGCAGAGAGCCGGGCGTTTTTAATAGAAGCGCATCAGGTAGTGGTGAACAGATCACGCGAAATATTGTTTGATAAAGAGAGCGAACTGGTACAATTGAGCTCTTTGATCTCCACTCAGCCCAGGATACTCGTTTCCATGTATAAGAACGATCTGATAACTATTATTGCGAATATTAAAATATTCAAAAACCAGTTCCTGAAAAACCAGCAGGCTTATCTAAGCCATCACAAAGCAGTTGCCAAAATGATGGCGCCGGACAATATTCTGAAAAAAGGATTTGCTATTGTAAAAGTGGATGATGAGATCACCAGCGATCCTGACAGGATAGAAGAAGGAAAAGATATTTCCATAATATTAAAAGAGGTGGAGATCACGTCCACTGTAAAACAAAAAAAGACTTATGGCGGAAAAGATTTTATCGTATGAAGAAGCTTATCGTGAATTGACGTCTATAGCAGAAGAAATACAGAATGAATCTGTTTCGGTAGATGTGCTGGCACAGAAAGTGAAACGGGCTTCTGAGTTGATCACTTATTGCCAAGGGAAACTGCGATCAACTGAAACAGAGGTGAATAAGATCATTGCACAGATGGAGCAAAAGACCAAAGAATAGGAATGATCTTCTTTAACATTTATATGCATATTCTATAACCCCTTTTTCACCGGCGTTTAGTAATTTACATATACTATGAAAGCGCCGTATTTGTGTTGTCTGCTACCTGTTAGTATCTTATTGTATCCGCTTCTTTCATCTGCACAACCGGAAGAAAATGATAGCCTGGCAAAATACAGTTATCCCATCTTTGCTGTTACAGGCAAACAGCAGTTCACCGGCACAGCATTCTTCTACCATTCAGGTGATACAACTTATCTTGTCAGTAATTATCATGCCATCAAGGGCATGAGCCCGCTTAAGAAAGCAATCACTTTCAATTCGGATACCTTGTATCTCAAATATTCTGCAAAAGATTCAGGAGGATCGAAGATATTGCCTATTGATGTAAGTGATGCTGCTATCGGCGAAACAGAAATATTCAGCATGGTTGATCGTATTGATCTGCTGAAAATACCATTGGAATTGCCAGATGGGGCGGATATTCATTTTATTAATGATCTTATTGACCCGGCCTATCTTAATGCTGTACCGGAAGAAGTGGTGGTGTTTGGATTTCCGACCGGGCCTGGCAATATCCCACCGTTCTATTCACAGCAGCAAAAACTGGCCGGTAAGGTCAATCAGCAGGGGGTTGCTGATTATGACGCTTCCCTCAAAGTGAATTTTCCCGGTTCTTCAGACAGTGCAAGGGCCATCTTAAGTGGAACCGCGCGATACTATTATTTTATCAAGCCTTATGCAGCGCAGGGATATTCGGGTGCTCCCGTTTTTGGTAAGTTCAGGACTGCAGACGGCCAGATCGTTTACCGCTTCACCGGTGTCGTTTTTGCCGGTCAGCCAATGACAAGGCAAACCTGGGCGATAAAAGGATCAGTGGCATTGCAATACCTAATGGGTGAATTGTAAATACTCCACTTCATCCAGCCTGGTCCAATTGGATCATGATATACCTACAGGGATTGTTCAATAACTGCTGCTAAAAGATAAGCAGGTAAAAACTGAGGGGATTAATAAAATCCCCTCAGATAGCTTTATTCCCTTAGCGAATTAATCTCGGATCAAAAACGCAATGAGCTCCTGCAAAGAAATTTCCTATATGGGCTTTTCTTTGAAACTCTTTTTTGCTGCTGTTCTTGTCTTCTTTAGCATGTTGTTTCGCCGCAGTTGCCTGTTTTGAAATAACGCTGCGTTGGGCAGGGATGAGACCTCCTGTAAAAGGTCTGAATGCCTTCAGCCAGGAAGTTAAAATAAGATTGGTTGTTTTCATGTTGCTATAGTTTAATTAAAAGAAATAATTGTTTTCATGGGGCACTGATCATTCCGTTACTGGTTCATGGCCATACTTTTTTATAATAGAAATGCCTGCTTGTAAAAAGCAGGCAATCGTTGTTTTTCATAAGTATTAAGCGAGTAACCTCTGATAAATCCTCAATCTGAAATTTTCATATCGTCTTTAGAGTATCCGTACACTTTTTCCTGCTTCCAGCGCTGCTGCTGCAATTCCGAGGTCACTGCTGGCCGGGTCGGCCAGGATAACAAGGTCAATTGATTCGTCATTCAATATATCGTTGCTATTGCTGACAATCTCTGCATCTGGAAATTGCTGAGAGAGATTGCGGTTGAAAGCCCCTTTCGGCAGGACCTTTTTCAGGTTGCCACCATTCACCGGACTTGTTGCTGATTTCCACAACGAAGAAGCTGAACGGCTGCATTCAATAACAGCGATGGATGTAAAAGTTTTCATGATCATCCGGATTATTGTGTTTTCAGTACACAAAAGTACGGAATTTAGTTTAAACGATTAAACAATTAACATACTTTTTCGAAATTATCTGCGTTCTATATTGATTCTCAGTTATCTATTTTTCGGTTTAAAGTATCTTTGCCAACAGATTGATGATATGAAAAAAAGAATTTCTTTAAAGGATATTGCACAAAAAGTGGGTGTATCCACTGCACTGGTGTCCTATGTATTGAACAACCGGATGCAGGGAAGGATCAGGGAAGAAGTGGCCCAGAAAATAAAGAAAGTGGCTGCCAGCCTGCATTACCAACCGAACCAGGTAGCCAAGAGCCTTAAAATAAATAAGACCAATACCATCGGGTTGATCGTGGCAGATATATCCAATCCCTTTTCATCGGGGCTGGCACGTATCATTGGAGACGAAGCATACCGGCATGGCTATACCGTGATCTTCGGTAGCTCCGATGAAAGAATGGAGAAATGCGAACTGCTACTTGATACATTTATCAATCGCCAGGTGGACGGGTTGGTTGTTTTGCCACCAGAGAACTCCGATAAACTAATAAGATCGCTTCATACAAGAAAGATCCCCTTTGTGCTGGTAGACAGATATTTCCCCGATCTCCCGGTTAACAGTGTATGTATTGACAACCATGAAGCAGCCAAAAACGCTGTGGGCATGCTTATAAAACGAGGAAAGAAACGGATCGGGATGATTTCTTATAATACCAGTTTGATCCATCTGCTGGACCGGGAGAAAGGATATAAAGCCGCATTGAAAGAAGCGGGTATAAAAATGGATGCCAAATTGCTTAAAAGGGTCATGATATCCAAGGAGGAAAAAGAAGTTCCCCCTGCTGTTGCCGGTTTATTATCGCTCAGTCAGCCCGTCGATGCGATCCTTTTTATCTCCAATAAAACAGTCTTACCAGGTCTCCGGTATCTGCACGAACAGCAGGTTGAAATTGAAATTGCCAGCTTCGATAAAACAGAAGTATTTGATTTTCTCCGGATGCCGATCAGCTATATTGAGCAACCATTGCACCAAATAGGAGTAACCGCCCTGGATATCCTGCTGAAGAATATTATCAAGCGGCAAAAAAGTTCCCAACTGTTTATGGAAACACAGCTCATTGATAAAGTTCAGGCTGTAAGTTAAAGTGCTCTGCCTTTTAATAGCTACATTTTATCCACGCGCATGCCCACCAATGCTTCACGTATTACTGAACAGATACTTTGCGATGCAGATACATATCATCTGGGCACGGCAGAGTTCTGGGAAGCAGATGAACAGGTGAAGAAAGAATTGCAACTGCGGGAAGGGCCGGTCATAAAAAATTGGGAAAAGCACACCCTGTTTTTTCTGCAACATCACCGCTACTATACCAGCTATTGCAAAGAAAAACTCGGACCGGGCCACCTGGCTAATATTGCTTTGCTGCAGAAAAGACTGGAGCAGCAGGGAAGTGATGCATAGTCCCACATTTAAAACTTATAACTGTACCCCAACCTGATCACCTGCGTTTCATAATAGTCCGAGCTGATGTAACGAAAACCATTTCCCTTCACTTCTTTTTTCAATCTCATTGTATTGGCCACATCTGTTGCGTTTATAAATATTTCCCCGTTACCTTTCTGAATGCTTTTCTTCAAGCCCAGGTCAATGGAAAAACGGGAATAGGTTTTGCCCTGTGGCACAAGATCAGGCGCCTGGTAAATAGCCGTTAACTGCCCTTCCATTTTATTGGCAAAATGGAACAGTGCATTGAATTTGATATTGCCGGAAAATATATTCTCCTTTGCTGCGGTAAATAAGTTTTCTACAGGATATTTATTCAGTACGGAGAACGAATCAATAATGTTTTGATAGCCGTTTATGTTAATATTCAGCGTAAGCCAGCGATCTATATTTTGAGAAAACAATAATTCAATACCTGTGCTGTAACTTTTCCCGGCATTCTGAAAAATATTATAGATGAGATCGCTGCCCTGCACCACCGATCCTATCCGGGTGATCGTTCCTTTCATACGTTTGTGATAAGCTGAAGAAAAAAGATAACCACCATTCCAGTCCGTTCTGTATCCCAGTTCAAAATTATTGGTGAACTGTGGCCGGAGTGCAGGATTCCCCACTTTAATGATTTCTGCATCATCATATTTGGGAAAAATGCGGATGTCCACCTCATTCGGTCTGTCTACACGGCGGTTATAGAAAAAGGACAGTTTGTTCCGGTCATTGATCTTATAGGCTACACGGAGATTTGGGAAGGGCTGAAAATAGTGGTATCCATCACTTTTGTAAACAGGGTGGTTGGGATTGACAAAATAATCCAGGTTCACGTATTCAACACGCAAACCTGCTTCGAACTCCAGCCGTTCACTTTCATAAATATAATTGCCGTAAGCCGCTGGTATGGTTTCGCCATAACTGGCATACCCACCGGCTGCTGAATCAAGCGGGGAATGCACCCCTGGTTTGAATTGCATGTTAACAGGAATGGAGCGCCTTCTGAATTTAAACCCTGCTTCAAAGCGCCCTTGCTTCAGCGGGTGCACATAGTCGACAGTAAGATCGGTTACATGCTCGTCGGAAAGCAGTTTAAAGGAATCAAGCCCTGTATAGGAAGGCATGAAATTGGTGAAAAAGTATTTCTCATCTTCCCGGTGAAAGGTATAGTTGATCCCTGCACTTAATAATCTTCCGGGTTGTTTGAAACGGTGTTGCCAGCTTGCTGAAGCAGTGGCAGTCGTCTTCAGCTCATCTTCCAAAAATTGCCAGAGGCGAAGCTGTTGAGAAAGATCACTATTGAAGAACGGTTCATCGCCACGGTCCAGGATCTTTTCACTGGAGAACAGCCCTGAAACCGTGAATGTATTGCTGGCATCAGCGAACCAGTCCATACCTAATTTAGTTGTCACAATATTTGTTGTCCTGTTTCTTTTCGTTTGCTGTTTTACTGTATCGCCATTATCATAAAACCGGTCGACGAACTCATTTTTATTCAGTGTTTTTGTGTACAGGTTATCTCCCTGGAAGAAGAGATTGACTTTGTCTTTCCTGTAATTCAATGAAAGTGAGGGGTTGATCTTTGGTGTTATATGATATTGAGGACGGATGCCGGGATAATTCTCTTTCTTTATCCATAATGCACCGGCTCCTCCTGCGAGGCCAACCTTTCCATTAAAGCCCTGTTTCTTTTCCTTTTTATAAATGATATTAATGATACCTGCGTTACCTGCTGCATCATATTTGGAAGAAGGATTGTTAATGATCTCGATCTTTTCAATAGCAGAAGCAGGGATATTGTCCAGTCCGCTTTGTCCGCCGAAACCGGTCAGTGCGGTTTGTTTGCCATCTATCAGTATCATCACTTTGTCACTGCCGCGAAGTAATATTTTCCCATCCTGCCCGGCTGTTACACCTGGCAGGTTTTTCATTGCTTCCAGCACAGAGCCTCCGGCCTGGCTGATATTGCCGGCAACAGTGAAAGTTTTTTTATCCATTTTGGAAGAGATGGTTTCCTGTTTGCCCGATACCGTTACTTCACTCAATAGCCGGCTGTTTTGCTCCAGTTCAATATTGCCGAGGTCCAGGAAATTGCTTAACTGCCCGATCAATACCGGTTGTGTTTTGGTAAGATACCCTGTGATGGAAACGATCAATACATAATTACCGCTTTTGATATCGGGAAGGGAGAACCGGCCATCTTCACCGGAAATAGTGCCGGCGATAAAAGCGCTATCAGTAGCGGCTTTCAACGTAATGTTCGCAAATGATAAAGGTGATTTCGAAGCGGCATCACGTAAAGATCCGGAAAGAGTGGCTTTGCCGGATTGAGCTGTGGCTGCTGAACTGAGGTACAGGAAAACAAGTAGGGAGAACAGGGATTTCATTTATCAGTTTTATACTTCGCAAAAATGAGAGGGGATTTGGAAGAAAAACTGAATTTCCGAAGTGAGTATATAAACGCGATATTCCTTCCTTCAAAAGTTTACGGTGAAAACATGCTGCTTGTTCTCAAACGTATAATTGATCTGCCAGTTGTAGCGGTTGCAGATCTGCTTCACCAGCGCAAGGCCAAGACCAGTGCCGGCCGGGCCGGTGGAAGCGGAGGCAAAACGTTTAAATAACTGATCGGTCCTGAGTGAATGGCTGCCTTCATTACTTACCACCAATTGATCAAGTGAAAGGTGCAGGTTTATCTTACCATTTTGAGGGCTATGACGGATAGCATTGGTCATTAAATTGTGCAGCAATATTTCAACTAATGTTTTATTGCCTTCAACCTGAACACCGGGATGGATATCTATTTTCCATTCCAGGTGTTTTTCTTCTGAAAAAGGAACGAAGAGAGCAGCGCTCTGCTCCAGCAAAATGGAAAGATCAATTTTCTCTTTTTCCATGAACTGGCTGTTTTCGATCCTGGTCAGCAGCAAAAGATTTTTATTGATCCGTCCGGCCCTTGTCAGTGCTGCCAGCGCATCCTCAATAATATGGTATTGCTCATCGGTGAGGGAACTGTTTTGCGACAGTAATTCCAGTTTTGACCGCACAATGGCCAGTGGCGTTTGCAGTTCATGGGAGGCATTATCTGCAAATTCCTTTTGCTGGTTGTACACAGAGATATTGGCATCGATCAGCTTTTGCAGGCTTTGATTCAGTTCGGCAAATTCTGTAATATCGGTTTTCTCAAAGCTGATATGATCACGTTGGTTCAGATCAAAATTCCTGATCTTATGCAGGCTTTGGTAAAAAGGCTGCCACATCTGCCTGGATATCCTTCTGTTTAAAAGAATAAGCCCGCCGAGCAAAAGGGCAAAAAATGAAATAGTCAAAATTGTGACCGCGCCGATGATCAGGAAGCTGTCTTCACGGCCGGCTTCAGGGGTCAAGACAATATTATGTTCTTTCATTTCATATTTCCAGAGCATGCTGATGCCAAGATAGTAGACAGGTATGCTGCAGGCCAGCACAAGGCCTGCATAGATAATGGTCCTTCTGAGCGAGTGGCTGAGCAGTTTACTCATACATCCTGTTTTTTCATCATCCAAATTATCAACTTATTCTGAAAATATTTGGATATTAAATTTCAGCTTATCCGGGAATCTGAAAAATATGGCGGGGAGTGAAAAGAAACAATGGTCGGGATTATATCAACAAAGGATAAGAAAATATTAAACTTATTAAAAATGGTAGAATAATTTTGGGAATGCCTGTCGATACTATGCAATCTGCCCATCCATTCAAAAAGGAACTTTTTTCCATACTTCATTACTGGGAGCAAAATCTGCCTGATCCTGTACAGGGTGGTTTTTATGGCAGGATTGATGAGAATAGTATGATTGATAAGCAAGCTCCCAGGGGGGCAGTATTGAATGCCCGTATTCTTTGGTCTTTCTCTGCGGCCTTTAATGCATTCAAAGAGCCGGCCTGTTTATTACAGGCAGAAAGGGCATTTGATTATATAACCCGCTTTTTTATTGACCGAAAATATGGCGGCACTTACTGGCTGCTTACCAGTAAAGGCGAAAAGCTCGATCCTAAAAAACAAATTTATGCGCAGGCTTTTATGATCTATGCACTGGCTGAATATTATAAAGCTTCAGGAAACGGCCAGGCCAGAGATGAAGCCATAAAAATATACCGGTTGATAGAGCAGCATAGTTACGATCAGGAACATGGTGGCTATGGGGAAGCGTATGCAGAAGATTGGAGCTTATTGCAGGATATGCGGCTCAGTGAAAAAGATGCGAATGAAAAAAAGACAATGAACACTCATCTTCATATTATTGAAGCATATACCAACCTGTACAGCGTTTGGAAGGATGATGGGCTTAAGCAAAAAATTGACGGCCTGCTACAGGTGTTCAGCGAGCATATCATTGACAGAAAGAGTTCACATCTCCACCTGTTCATGGACGAACAATGGGGCGTTCGTTCTCCTGTTATTTCCTATGGGCATACCATTGAAGCTGCCTGGCTTTTGCAGGAGGCTGCTGAGATGATCGGAGATGAGGAGTGGATCAAATACACCCGTCAAAAAGCGGTGGATATGGCAAGGGCATCACTGGAAGGAATGGACGACGATGGCTCGATGCTTTATGAATATGATCGCGCTGCGGACCACTGGATAAAGGAAAAGCACTGGTGGGTACAGGCAGAGGCGATGGTGGGTTTGCTTAATGCTTATTCGGTCAGCGGCGATCAATTGTTTATGGATAGCTTCAATAAAATATGGAACTATACAAAAGGATATATCATCGATAATAAGCAGGGTGAATGGTTCTGGGGACGAACAGAGGATAATAAACTGATGCATGGCCAGGATAAAGCAGGCATCTGGAAATGTCCGTATCATAATAGCAGGGCAATGCTGGAGATCATCAGGAGATATGATCTCCTATGAATCAGGTGTCTCACGAAAGGGCTTTGATTGGAATTATTTTCGTTTCTCTGCTTTTTTGAGCGCCATATATTCTATAGGAGATATTCCAAACTGTTTAGTAAAGTTGCGTCCGAAATGTGTTTGCGAACTGAACCCGGTCATTTCTGCTACTTCATAAACCTTATAATCATGTTCTGCAAGCAGTTCGGCTGCTTTTTTCAGACGGGTGATATTGATAAGTTCATTGGGGGTGAGATCGGAAATAGCTTTGATCTTGCGATACAAAGTAGCCCGGCTCATATTCATAAAATCGGCCAGTTGGTCAACGCTTAATTCCATATTCTCAATATTCTGATAAATGGCTTCATTCAATTCTTCAAGGAATTGTTCATCTGCTTTTGAATAGGCCATGGTGTTGATATGCACGAGCGGGCTGCTGGCAAAAAACTCCCTGATCTTGTTCCGGTTGGAAAGCAGGTTGGCGATCTGTACCTGTAAATGTTCGGGTGAAAAGGGTTTCTCGATATAAGCATCTGCACCCATTTCCAACCCCTCGATCTTTGATTGCAGCGTGTTTTTGGCTGTAAGCAGGATCACGGGTATATGGCTGTACTCAAAATTTGATTTGATATTGCGGCACAATTCATAACCATCCATCACCGGCATCATAATATCGCTGATCACCAGTTGCACAGGCTCATGCTGCAAATGGTCTAGCGCTTCCCGGCCGTTCAATGCTTTCAGCACGGTATATTTTTCGTTCAGGTCCTCCGATACAAAATCGAGGATCTCTCCATTATCATCCACAAGTAGTATAACAGGTTTCATACTTTGGTTTATCGGCCCAAATTAAATTCTATTTCCTGGTGAACGGGCAGGGTCAGCACAAATACGTTCATATTGCCACTTGGTTCTTTAAGGCACAAAGTTCCTTTATGCAATTCAGCCAGTGAGCGCGACAGCGCAAGCCCAATGCCGGTGCCGGATTGTTTTCCGTTTTCCTTTATCCTGAAAAAGCTTTCAAATATTTTTTCCTTCATATCAGGAGGGATCAGGTATCCATCGTTTTCCACTTCCACGCTGAATAAGGCGTCCTGCTCACTGCCGGTGATCAGTTTGATACGGACCTTGCTTTCTGCATATTTAACCGCATTATCAAGCAGATTGCTCATGATCTTGTTGAACGCTTCTGTATCTACATAAGCGTTGAACAGGGCAGGGGATTCCAGGGTAAAGGATAATTTTTTTTGCTCGGCAGCGGGTTTGAACCGTATATATGCATCGTTGATAAGATCGGCAATATTAGCCTTTACAAAATTCAGGCTGAAGCCCTTGGTCTCTGTTTTACGAAAATCCAGTAACTGCGTGGTCAGGTCCAGCAGGCGGTCAATATTGCGTTTCATGATCTGCAGGTTATTGCTCACGGTGGGAACGGATTCAATCTGTTTCATCACTTTTTCCATTGGCCCTTTGATCAGCGTTAAAGGTGTACGGACCTCATGCGCTACATTCGTGAAAAACTCGATCTTGGCCTGGTATATCTCTTTTTCTTTTTCATGTTCCAGTATTTCCAGTTTGCGGCGGTTCTTTTCTTCGGTGCGGCGGTGGTAGCTGCGTATCAGGAACAAAACGATCGCTGTGATGATGAGGGCATATAACAGGTATGCCCAAACACTTGCCCAGATAGGTGGTAATATCTTAATTACCAGCGAAGCCGGCTTGCATTTCCATTCACCGCCGCTATTGCTGGCTTTTACGGTAAAGATATAGGTACCGGGAGACAGTTTGGTAAAATATGCTTTGCGATTGGTCTTCAGATAGCTCCAGTCTTTATTCAGGCCTTCCATTTTGTAGGCATATTCTGTCATGTCCGGTGCTGTATAACTCAATGCTGCAAAATCAATGCTAAAAGAACTTTGATTATGGGTCAGTGTAATAGTATGGGTATAGGTAATGGATTTTTGCAAAGGCGATCCTTCCTTATTAATGGCCAGTTCCTTATCATACACCTGGAACCCGGTAATATATACTGGTAAAATAAAACTGTTTTTGACAAACTCGTCCGGGTGAAAACTGATCATTCCTTTTACACTGCCGAAATACATGCGGCCTGTGGGATCTTTATAAGCAGAATTGTAATTGAATTGATCGTTTAGCAATCCATGTGCACGGGTGAACACAGTTATATTCCCATTGGCCGGCGTAAATCGTACCAGTCCTTTTGAAGTGCTTACCCAGAAATTATGTTGTCCGTCTTCCAGCACGGCATACATGATATTGCTGGGGAAACCATTTTTAGTAGTATAGGTAGTGAATTGCTGTCTGGATGCACCCAGTCTGCACAAACCGCCTTCCGTGGCTATCCATAGTTGCTGCCGGCTGTCTTCAAATATCCAGTTAACACGGTTGCCACCCAGACTGCCAGGCTTTCCGGGCTCGTACCGGAAATGTCCGCTGCCACCGGTTTGCGGATTGAACCAATGCACACCATCCGCATAAGCGCCGGCCCATATATTTCCCAAACGGTCTTCATACAGGATGGTATAAAAATTTTCAGGTACACCATCAATAAAATCAAAATTATCTTTCTGCTTATTATAATAAGCAAGCCCTCTGTCTGTGCCTACAACAAGCTTTCCCTGTTTTGTTTTCAGGAAACAATAAATAAAATCACTGCGAAGGTTATGCGTAGCAGCAGAATAATGTCGCAACAGCCGGCCCGTCTTAATATCAAGCACATCCAATCCACGATGGAATGTGCCCACCCATAACTCATTTTCATATACCAGCAAGCCATGTATATTGGAGGAAGATACATGGCGTGGCGATGAAGTATTGAAATGAGTGAAGATGCCGGAACTCATTTGCAGTTTATTCAACCCTGCATCTTCTGTTCCGATCCACAGGTTTCCTTCATTATCGCGGACGATCTCACGGACAGCATTACCGCTGATAGAATTGCCGCCCGATTGCGGAAAGAATTTTTTGAAGCTGGTGTATTGTTTCGGATAATAATTAATGCCACCGAAATAAGTGCCGGCCCAAATACCGCCTTCCTTATCGCAACAAAAGGTATACACCGCATTATCCGAAATGGAGTAAGGATTATTGTAGTTCTTTTTGAGGTTTATATATTTCCCGGTGCTGTTATCATAAATAAAAATGCCTGATTCGGTTGCGATCCAATATTCGTTATCAGATTGCCGGATAAAATCCCGTACAAAAATTTCCTGTTCATCGGCTGTATGACTGAGTATGTCTTTATACAAACCCGTGCGGGTATCGAAGAGTTTGGCACCTTGCTTGGAAGTGCCTACCAGGATATTGCCATTGCCTGCATCGTAAATTTTTTCAATCCAGTTATTGACACCGGGACCGTTATGGTCAAATACATTATAGCCAATGGCAGAAGGCCCATCCCGCAGCAACCGGTGGATGGTGCCGGTACTGGAAGATATCCAGAGATCACCATTGGCAGTGGCGCAAACGGAGGAAACATTCAAGTGGTCAGGCTGATCAAAAATTTTGAATGCGCCTGTTCCGGGATGATAATAATATAATATCAACCGCGAGATGAACCAGATAGCACCTGTAGAATCTTCCTGGATATCCAGTATCTCTGTAACAGGTGCTTTGCTTACTCTGCGGAAGCTTTCTGTGGTAGCATCGTAGGCAAAAAGGCCGCGGTCGCAACCCACCCATAAAACGCCGGACCTGTCTTCATGCAAGCTATAAATATAATTACTGCCAACGCTGCTGGAATCATCTGCATCATTGCGGAATATCTTGAACGAATAACCATCAAAGCGGTTGAGCCCGTCTTTGGTACCAAACCATAAAAAACCATTATGGTCCTGCAGGCTGCAGATGACAGCATTGTTGGAGAGCCCGTTTTCCACCTGGTAATGGGTGAAATAATAAGACTGGCCTTTCGCAAAGCTGATGCCGAAGACCAGTAGCAGGAGCATCGTCCAACATTTCATATAGCAGCCGGTAAATTTCATAATAGCGGAAACGAACTTACTCAAAAAATACACACAAGTAGTTATGCACGAAACATGACACTGTTATCAGGGCTTTGTTAAACGGTAATGAGATGGCTAATGGGGCTTTTTGAGACGAATTGAGGAAAGAATGAGACGATCGGGCACTGGCTTTAAGCCGGAATGGTTCAACTTAGACGCCAAATCGATCTGCTTTCCAAACCAAAATTTCTAACAAATAATTGCCATTATGAGAAAAAGATCATTCGCACATACCTTTTGTTGTGCTTTTGCATCCATACAACAAAGGGTATACAGCACAGCCAGTGCTGTTTTACTGTTGATCGCACTGTTCTTTGCTCAATTACTATCAGCACAAACATCCCACACTGTTAAAGGAAAAGTAACCAATCAGAAAGGTGAAGCCCTGGAAGGCGTCAGCGTTACAGTGAAAGGCGCTACTGCAGGCACCAGTACCGATGCAGGCGGTAATTACACTCTGCAGGTACCGAATGCACAGGTAACATTACTGTTCAGCAATATCGGCTACGCTGATATGGAGATGCCCGTGAATGGACAATCCACGATCAATGTGCAGTTGCAACAGGGCGCTACTGACCTGGGCGAAGTGGTAGTAGTAGGTTATGGTTCCCAACGCAAAAAAGATCTTACAGGTGCAGTGGCAGTAGTGCCTGTGGAAGAAGTGACCAAGCGTCAGGCGACCACGATTGGTGAAGCGATGCAGGGCCTGGCTTCCGGTGTGCTTGTCCGTGGTGGTGGACAACCTGGTTCAGAAGCCAGGGTGGAGATCCGTGGTTTGAAAAATCTGACCGGTACCAATCCACTGTATGTGATCGATGGACTGGTCACTACTGCCAACCGTGATTTCAATCCCAATGATGTTGAATCCATCCAGATATTGAAAGATGCTTCAGCAGCGGCTATCTATGGTTCGCGTGCTGCGAATGGAGTTATCATCATCACTACTAAAAGAGGAAGAAAGGGACCGATGAAAGTTGATTTTGCTGCCAAATCAAGTATACAGACCACACCGCGATATGACCTGGCCGGTAAAGACGAGTTTGTGGAGTTGAATTATATGGCTTATGATAATGCCGGTGTTCCCCGTCAAAACCTGAACCTGGATGTGAATACCGACTGGCAGGATGCAGCTTTTCAGACAGGTAACATGCAGGATTATAATGTGAGCTTCTCTGGTGGTAGCGACAATGGCAGCTATATGGTATCAGCGAACTATTTTGATAACAAGGGAACGGTGATCAGCACGGGTTTCAAACGTCTTGGCCTGCGTGTGAATGCACAGGGTTCAAAAGGTATTTTCAGTTTTGGAGAGAATCTTTCTCTTACCAATGCCAAAGCAGATGAAATGTCGGGTAATCCCTATGCAGATGTAGTGCGTCTCTTACCGACTATTCCTATATACGATGCGGCGAATCCCGGTGGTTATGGATATGGCAGCGAAAGCCGTGCACGCACTTTTGGTACTAATCCGGTAGCGATTGCTGATCTTGAAGACCGGACGAATGAGAACTTCCGTGTGCGTGGCAATATATGGGGTGAACTGAAACTGCGTCCCTGGTTGAAATACCGTCTGAACCTCGGTTATGAAACAAGCGCTGATAATTATCAATATAAAAGGAAAGAAGGCAACTGGACATTGAACCAGGCTTATGATCCTGCTATCTACAATGAGAACAGGGCGCGTTGGCAATCCATGCTGGTGGAAAACACCCTTTCCTTTAGTGAACGGTTTGGCAAACATTCTGTGAATGCCATTGCCGGTCAAACCTATCAGCGTGATAAGTATGGACAGATATGGAGCACGAAGCGGAACATTCTTCAGAACTCATCATCCGGTTCTTATTACTGGGTACTCGATCAGGGCAGTGAACCGCAGACCGGTGGTTACCTGCAGGAAGCGATCCTGTTATCTTATCTCGGAAGGGTAGAATATAATTTTGATGATAAATATCTGCTGAATGGTGTGATACGTTATGATGGTTCTTCCCGTCTCGGCCGCAATGATCAGTGGGGTACATTCCCTTCTGTATCTGCCGCCTGGCGCATCAGCAATGAAGAATTCTTTAAAGTAAAATGGATCAATGATCTGAAGATCCGCGCCAGTCATGGTACGCTGGGAAGCAGCAGCAATCTTGGCTACTGGGATTATCTGCCGGTGATCAATACCTTCTCTACTATTGCTATGGGAACAGGCCAGAACATATTCCCCGGCGCTACACAGGTGAGGCTGGCCAACCAGGACCTGCGTTGGGAAAAACTTACGCAAACGAATTTTGGCATCGACGCTACCGTGCTGGATAATAAATTATCATTCACTGCAGAGTATTTCATTGCTAAAACAACCGATGTGCTGACCTATATGCCTATCCTTATGACAACGGGCAATGATGGCGGGAATCCGGCAGTGAATGCAGCCAGCTTGCGCAATACAGGTTTTGAATTCTCTGCCACCTATAATGGGAAAGCAAAGGATTTCAATTATTATGTAACAGCCAACCTGACCACCCTGAAGAACAGGGTATTGAACCTCGGTTACGGCCGCAACGATATATTCACCGGCACAACTGTTACAAAAGTGGGCAGTCCTGCTGCAATGTGGTACCTGCTCGAAACCAACGGCATCTTCCAGACACAACAAGAGATCGATAATTATAAGAACAAAGACGGGATAGTGATACAGCCTACGGCCAAACCCGGTGATCTTCGGTTTGTTGACTATAATGAAGACGGGCAGATCAGCAATGATGATAAAGTAGTGCTGGGCAGCCCCTGGGCTGATTTTGAACTGGGATTGAACATGGGTGCTTCTTATAAGAACTTTGATCTTACCATGAACTGGTTTGGTTCTTTTGGCTCAACTGTATATAATGGTTACAGAAGCCTGGTTGACCGGTTTGATGATAACTCCAACTATCGCGCAGGCATTAAGCCCTGGACTCCTGATAATCCTAACACCGATGTGCCTCGTGCCTATTATGGGTCCACTCTCAACTCAAGAGGTGATAGTAACCGCTGGCTGGAAAGCGGAACTTTTATGCGGTTGAAATTTGTCAGCCTCTCTTATCATCTGCCTGCATCATTGGTGAAACGTATTGGTTTTGCAAATGCACAGGTAACGATATCCGGTCAGAACCTGATCACCATCACCAATTTTGGTGGGCTGGACCCTGAGTTCAATAACTCGAATATGTTTGAAAGGGGTGTATACAGTTTTCAGTTCCCCAACCTCAAAATGTATTCTGCCGGATTGCAGTTTGGATTTTAATAGCAGCGCATCAACATTTAATATAACTAATTGCACTATATGAAACAGTTTATAAGATTAGCAATCGCCATAAGCATGATGGCATGTATAATGCCCTCCTGTAAAAAGGACCTGCTTAATGTGGAAAATCCCAATACCATTACGGAAGAGCAGTTCTGGAAAACAGAAGCTGATGCAGAAAAAGGCATTAATGCAGCGTATGCCATGTTCTACAAACCTGGCGGCTGGTCACGCTGGATCTATTTTCGCCTTGATCTTACTTCGGATGAGGGTTGCAGCAAAAGCCCATGGATCGAGTTGGCCGACTGGACACGTTTCCAATATGTAAATTATAATTTCTGGGAAGGCAATGCGATCACCTGGCGGGATACCTATAAAGCCGTTTTCCGTTGCAACCAGGTACTGGCCAATGTTCCCGATATTCCTTTTACCGATAATAATAAAAAAGAACTGATACTGGCACAGGCCAAATTCCTGCGTGGATTGCATTATTACTATGCAGCTCTTTTATGGGAGAACGTTCCACTGGTGCTTGACCCTTCAAAGCCGGATGATCTTCCCCAGCAACATCCATTGGCAGAAGTATGGGCGCAGGTGGAAAAAGATCTTACTGAAGCGCTGGCTGTGTTGCCTGTTGAATGGGATGATGCGAATGTAGGCCGCCCTACCAAAGGAGCTGTCAATGCTTTTCTTGCCCGCACGTTTATGCAGCAACATAAATGGCAGGAGGCTAAAACCGCGCTGGATTATTTCTTTACCGGTGCTGGTTCCGGCAAATATGATCTGATGCCGGATTTTGAGGATAATTTCGTTCACACCAGTGAGAACAATAAAGAATCAGTATTTGAAATACAATTCTCTGATGTGAACAAAGGAGGTGACGGCGACGATCCCAATCAGAACATGGGAAGCAACCGTGCGCAATTCTTTGCTCCCCGTGGTATTGGCTGGAGCGATGGCCAGGCCCGTTACTGGCTGGTAGATGAATTCAAGAAAGAAAAGACTGCCAGCAATGACCTTGATCCACGTCTGCGTTATTCATTGTTCTATCCGGCACTGCAGGCAGATTTTGGTGATAAAGTATACGGCCGCAACTGGGAATGGAACAATGATGAAGCCTGGTTCAGGAAATATCAGCGTGATTATTTCCGTACCAATGAAGATTATTTTTCCCAGGATAATTTCCGTATGGTCCGCTTTGCCGATGTGCTGCTGATGTATGCGGAAACATTGAATGAACTTGACCAAACAATCACTGCTGCAAAATATGTAGACAGTGTGCGTGCCCGTGTGAACATGACTCCCCTGGCCATGGCTCATCCTGATGCATTGCTGAGCAAAGATGCTTTTCGCGAACGCTTAAAAATGGAACGGGTGCTTGAACTTTGCGGTGAAAGCGTACGCTGGGCTGATCTTAAACGCTGGGGCGATCTGGAAACGCAGGCAAAAGTGAACCTGGTAGCACAAAGAGATCCCGACTTCAACAATTTTGTTGTAGGCAAACATATCCGGCTGCCGATACCTCAAACAGAAGTGTTGAATAATCCCAACCTTGAACAAAACGACAAATATTAACGATCACCCATGAATAAACAAACAATGGTCCTGTATGCTTCGCTGTTGGTATTGATGACGATGTGCACAAAGAGCAAGGAGGCACAAAGCGGAACAGGAACTCCTTCCCCGCAGCCTGTTTCACTTGCTGATCCTTTTGTGCTGAAGCATGAAGGCATGTATTATCTCTATGGAACGTCCGGCTCCAACCCCGATGAAGGCATTCCCGTGTATAAATCCACTGATGGAAAAAACTGGGAAGGGCCGGTGGGCAAGGCTGGTAATGGATGGGCACTTGCAAAAGGGCAATCCTATGGCACTGCCGGCTTCTGGGCACCGGAGGTATTTTACCGAAATAATACTTTCTACATGTTCTATACGGCCAATGAACATATTGCCGTTGCTACCAGTGATTCACCGCTAGGCCCGTTTAAGCAAAGCGATCAGCAAGCATTGCATACCGAAAAAGAGATCGACCCGCATGTATTTGTTGATGATAATGGGAAAAGTTATTTATATTTTGTCCGGTTTGATAATGGCAACCGTATTTTCGGAGCTGAGTTGAATGACGACTGGAAATCGATAAAGGAAAATACGATTGTTCCCTGTATCTCGCAAAGCCAGGAATGGGAGATCGTTTCGGGTGCGCAATGGCCGGTAACAGAAGCTCCGGCCATGTTAAAACATAAAAATCTGTATTATCTGTTTTATACGGGCAATGATTTCAGAAGCCCGGCCTATAATGTAGGTTATGCCGTATCTGCTTCACCATTGGGGCCTTTTACCAAGTATGCAGCTAATCCGATTATTCCAAAAACAGACAATATACAGGGCACCGGTCACAATGCATTTGTTATTATCATGCCCACAACAGCCCACAGCATGTGGCCCCGCGCCGTACGCTATTCAGCACCTGCCAGTTTATAGCTGGAAGTGATGGTGTTGATGTGTTGCAGGTAAATGAAAACAAGCAAGTGCCGGTTACTCAAGTTCAATAATATAAATCCTGAAAATTTAAATAGCATGAAGTTAATCCGACTTTCCGGGCTTCTATTGATGGCCTGCATTTTAATTCAGTCAACAGCATGTAATGAGCAAGAGAAGAAAGAAGAAAAGCAGCAAGCGGCACAACAGGAAACCCCTGCCGGCCGTGAAGTATGGACCAAAGAGCAAGCCAATGCCTGGTATAGTAAACAGCCCTGGCTGGTAGGTTGCAATTTTATTCCCAGTACTGCCATCAATGAACTGGAAATGTTCCAGGCGGAGACTTTTGATACAGCTACGATCAACCGGGAACTGGGTTGGGCCGCAGGCATCGGTATGAATACTGTCCGTGTGTACCTGCACGATCTTTTATGGAAGCAGGATGCAGCAGGATTTCAGAAGAGGCTGGACACATTTTTGGAAATAGCCAGCCGTCATCATATCAAACCGGTATTCGTGTTGT
>Ga0180223_1000327_pt1 | contig 69394 bp, 61 predicted proteins | sample eDN5th30CKraftOP_FD_151337 | JGI IMG/M metagenome (GOLD analysis project Ga0180223, IMG submission 151337) | Enriched Organic Plus compost microbial communities from Emeryville, California, USA - eDNA 5th pass 30_C Kraft OP (version 2) (version 2) ...
ACCGTCGGTTATTTATTTCCACAAGCGGAAAGACTTATTCCAGTAGCGGAAAGCCGCAAGTCGACTCTACAAACCGTTTCAGTCATTGGCCATCAGATCAACTTTGGGTTAAATTAAAACAATATTTTCTACGTTTCTCACCCCTGCCATTAGTTAATCGACTATCCTATTCCGGCCCAATGAATTTTGAAATTCACCATAATGTTTTGGCGTCCGGCAATATGGAATTATTTAAAGACGCGTTGAAAAAAAATGGCATGTTAATCAGAAAAACTAAAGCGAAAATTCCTGTGCTCGTAATTACCGATTAATTAAAAGCGGCCATCACTATAGTGGTGGCCGTACTTTTTCAAACCTTATTGACTTAAAGGTTTTCTGATCTGATCATCATGGGAATCATCATCAATCACTCCCTCCTGGGGAACGCTTGGGTTCACCAAATCCATAAGAGAATACCCTCTGTGACAATCCTTTCCTTCTTCTAAATCGCAGGGGGGAACAAGAAACTCGCTTCGCTCACCATAATCTATATAATCACCTGTTCCTGCCAGTTCATCATACTCAAACCAATACAATGGTGCGGACTTTACAGCCTTATCAGAAGATCTGGCACTTGTAAACGCACTCAAAGACACCGCCATTACCACGGCGAATAATCCCAATAAATACTTTCTCATAACTTTTGATTTTAAGATGAAAAAACATTTGCCTACTTTTTTATACAGGTATTCGGCTATTCCTGCCGGTCAGGTCTGCGCTGGCATGACCAGATTCTACTGCAACAGTTCTTTTATGTTTTCTTTCCACATACCAGCCAAGGAATGCAAGAAAGGTCAATACGATATTCAGCACAAGATGCTGCTGCCAGCCAAGCATCTCTATAATGCCTCCACAACCACAAGGCAATTTTTTTACAAACATCAACATGCCTCCGATATAGACCGTAAAACAAAAAAGCAGGATACCCGAAAACAATAAGGCTTTTTCCCGTAACCAGAGAATCAACAAACCAGCAGCCAGCAACAACTCAATCACCGGTATACCCCAGGCCAGTTGCCCGCTAAATGGTCTCAACCAGGGCGAAGACCTTAATGCTATCTGAAACCGGTGCAATTGCATCAACTTGCTTAATGCTGTATACACAAACAGCGCAATAAGCACTGCTGCAATAATGGAAACAAGGAAGTGAATAGTGTATTTCCGCTTCATGAGATAAAGGTTCACCTGCCATTCAACAAAAAAGTTTGACTATAAAAAAAATAAGTTCGCGAACAGTCCACTTTCCTTTAAGTGTACCATCCGCGAACTTATTTTTCTTTCTTACGAATGAGTTTTACGCTGAAGTTTTGTATATCCCGCAGAAGAAAAGGCTATACTGCAAGCCCCGCAGCCGAAACAAGTTCCTTCACCCCCTCCATTCTTCTTTCTACCGGCCTCGTTCTCACTGTAGCCAGATCACTTACATTCTGCCCAAGGAATAAAAACAATGGTGGATCTTCCTGCTCTTCTACCAGCAACAAAGCCATAGCCGCCTTTTCCAACTCAACCATACTGCCATCTCCCTGCAATGGCAGGTCCTCTATCTCTTTAATGGGCCGGTAATCCGCAATCTTTCTTTTTGGAACAACCAGCAAACCCGGAGCAGTAAAATTTGACCGGAAATAAGCCGGCACCACTACGGTAACATCTATTCCAAATGGCCGCAGTTCTACAGCAAGCGATTCTGAAAAACCCAACACAGCCAACTCCGTAGCACGGTAAATACCAAACCCCTCCTTTGCTCCCGTAAATCCTCCAATAGACGATACATTAAAAATATGACCACTTCCCTGCTCACGCAGAAAAGGCAATGCACCGCGGATCACATTCAATGTCCCAAATACATTCACATCAAAATTCCGGCGGGTCTCTTCATCCGATAACTCCTCTATGCTTCCGGCAAGGCCGTACTTGGCACTATTGACAATCACATCCACTCCTCCAAAATAACGGACCGTATCATACAACGCTCTCGCCACACTGTCTTCATCCAGCAGGTCAACCATCAATGGAAGAAAATCCGGTGATCCTGTTCCTACCCCCCTCTTCAACTCATCCAGACTTCCGGAAGTGCCGGCAACCTTATAACCATCCTGTATCAACCGCCTCGTCAGCGTAAGCCCCAAGCCTTTTGAAGCCTCTGTAATGAACCACACCTTTTCCATAGTCAATAATTTTTTTCGTCAAACAAAGCTACTCCCTCCAACATCCCTTTTCCTTATATACATCAAACGAATGATTACATAATTCAAACAAAAAATCCTTAATAAAGGGATAAGCTCATCACGGGAGCATTCAGAAGAATTGCTGTATTTTTAGTTTGTTGACTAAACCAATCGCTCTTATGCACGATTCTTTCAGTGTTTATATCCTCCTGCTGCTCATTATCCTGTTTCTGGTAATGCTGGCTCAGCGTCTGAAGATTTCTTATCCTATTATATTAGTGCTTGGAGGACTGGCATTGAGTTTTTCTCCCTGGTTGCCGGAGATCAAGATCGATCCTGAAATGATCTTTGTCATTTTCCTGCCTCCTTTGTTGTATGAAGCTGCGTGGCAAACTTCCTGGAAAGAGCTTTGGAAATGGCGGCGCATTGTTTCCAGTTTTGCTTTTCTGATCGTCATCCTTACCTCCGGTATCATCGCTATTGTATCAAGCAATCTTATTCCCGGTTTCACCCTGGCCCTTGGTTTTCTTCTTGGCGGTATCATTTCTCCTCCTGATGCTGTGTCGGCCACCTCTATTTTAAAAGGCATCAAAGTTCCCAAACGGCTTATCTCCATCGTTGAAGGAGAGAGCTTGCTGAACGATGCATCCAGTTTGATCGTGTTCCGCTTTGCCATCCAGGCGGTAGATTCTGGTGAATTCGTTTTCCGGGACGCGGCTATCAGTTTTTTTGTAGTGATCATCATGGGTATCCTTACCGGTATCGCTATTGCCCTTGTATTTTATGCTATTCATCGCTGGTTGCCTACTACCGTTAACATTAATATCCTGCTTACGTTCATCGCGCCTTATGTTATGTATATCGTTGCCGAACAATTGCATTTCTCCGGCGTACTGGCTGTAGTAAGCGGCGGCCTTTTCCTTTCGCATCGCAGCCACCTGATATTTGACCATCGCAGCCGTATGCGAGGAGAAAACGTTTGGTCTACCATCGGCTTTGCCTTAAATGGGATCGTATTCATGCTGATCGGCCTGGAACTCCCTGTTATTGTTGGCCAATTGGGTGATACCAGTTTATATGATGCTGTTCGCTACGGTCTTATCATTACTGCAGTATTGATCGTAGTACGGCTTCTTTCAACTCTTGGTGCATCACTCTTCACCCGTGTTATCAGCAATGTGATCAATACTGCTGAAAGGAATCCCGGTTGGCGTGGCCCTCTGATCTTTGGCTGGGCTGGTATGCGAGGGGTGGTATCACTGGCGGCAGCATTGTCCGTCCCCATCTATATGACCAATGGTGCGGAGTTCCCACAAAGGAACCTTATCCTGTTCATTACTTTCATCGTTATTCTTGTAACACTCGTATTCCAGGGACTAACACTGCCCTGGGTTGTAAAATGGGTAAATGTGGAAGATTCCGATGATACATCCATCAGGGAAAACCAGGAAACCATTATTCAAAAGAAACTGTCCATGGCCGCCTTAAAAGTATTGAATGATAAATATCCTGATATCTCCAACAAGCATGAGATACTGCAAAACCTGAAAGCAAAGCATGCCAGCCATCTGAAATTGTCTGAAAACAAACTCGCCGGGGCAACGGATACTTTTTTGGATGGCGATGAATTCCGAAACGTGATGACTGAATTGATCAACGAGCAAAGAGCCATTCTTCAACAACTCAATCGAAAACAGGAAGTGGACGAAGCGCTTATCCGGAAATACAATGGGCTGCTTGATCTGGAAGAAGAAAATTACAGCCTTCGTTTCAGCAGTGAATCAGAATAAATTTAAACTGACCTGAAGGCCGAAGGCGCCATGCTGGTCTGCTTCTTGAAAAAATTATTGAAATGTGCCGGCTCTTCAAATCCCAGGCAATACGCTATCTCGGAAATATTCCAGTTGGTATGACGAAGCAAAGCTTTCGCTTCTCCTATCAATCGTTCTGCAATATGCTCTGTAGTTGTTTTCCCTGTTGTTTCCCTGATAGCACGGTTAAGGTGGTTGACATGCACAGACAGTTGCTTTGCAAAATCACTGGCTGATCTTAATGTAAACTGTTGCGATGGCGATTCTATCGGGAATTGCCTTTCCAGTAATTCTGTAAACACTGCTGTGATCCGTGTATTCGCATTGGGATGCTGATACAATGTTTGAGAAGGTTGCATTTTCAGCGCCTGATGTATCAACTCTGTAAGATAATTCCTCAGCAGGTCAAACTTGAATGTATAATCCGAGTTGATCTCTTCCAGCATCTTTTCATAAATCACACTGATGGCTTTATCCTGTGCTTTGGTAAGCGAATAAGCTGGTTTGCCGCCTGGTAAGAACATGGGTAGTTCAGATAGATTCCGCCGCATTCCCATATCAAAAAAAGCTTCCCTGAAAATGCAGAAGTAACCGGTATGATCATCTGAAAGCCGTTCCAGTGTATACGGCACTACCGGATTAAAGAATATCAGGGTAGATCCGGATATCTCGATACTTTTATCTGCATAATGAAAAATGGTCCGGCCCCTTGACAGGCTTACCTTATAAAAATCACGCCGGGCATATTTTGGAGGCGAATGATGCTTTATCGCTTCCTCGGTCCGGAAGACATTAAAATGGCCCATGTCTCTCTGCAGGTTATCCGGCAGCCATTCGCATTTCTGCTTGTAAAAATCTTCTAATGTTTCCGTTTTTGTCATTAGGATAAATTTAATCAATTATCATTTTCCTGTTTGTAAAAGATAAATCCGCCATGATATAAAACGCCGTTCCGGAAATTGCCATCGGCTGTAAAGCCGCTATCGTCAATATATTCGATATGGGTCCCTTTGATCACATATGTTCCTGTGTAAGCGCTTTTCCGGTTGCCCCGGCTTTCATCATAGCGGCCGTCCGGCATCAATTCCTGGCGTATATATCCATCACGTGTTACCCACATTCCTGTATAAGAGGTATTGCTTTCCACTGTCAGTTAACAATTTCACACAAAGCTACTCCGGCCAATGCAGGAAGATATTACGTGAATCAAAGGAAAAGTTACGAAATTCAAACAGTGCTGGAGCCTATTAAAAGTCTGTAGGGCGTAGGGCAGCGCAAAGAACGCAACGATTACGCGGAGTGCGCAACGTGGCGTCCTTTGCGTAATCGTTGCGTTCTTTGCGCTACCCTCTACGATTTTTAATCAGTTGGGGACAAGCCCATTATCAATAATATGGACTGATCATAAGGTAAACGATCACGCCAGTCACCGCCACATACAACCAAACCGGCCAGGTGATCCTTGCCAGCTTGCGGTGCCGAGGCCATTCGCCGATCAGCGCCCTGTAAGCTGTAAACAGAATAAAAGGAAGGATAATGCCTGCCAGCGGGATATGCGTGGCCAGGATGATATAATAAACCCATCTCAACGAACCAACACCGGCTGCTTCTTCATCACTCAACACACCATTATGATCCATATCGCCAAACTTTGTTTCGCCTGCAAACAGATGGTGACAGATATAGCTTACCAGGAAGAGTATCGACAATATCATCGCCGTCATCATTAGGGTCTTATGCGTCAGGTATCGCTTTCTTTTAACAGCTATTAATGCTGCTATCAGCAATATGGCCACCAGCGAATTGATCACAGCATTGGCTTTGGCAAAAAGATGTACATCAAAACCCAAATCAACTTTTAGTTGAACACGGCTCAACAATACTACCGCAGCAAAAACAATCAATGAAAAAGTAATGATGAGTACTGATGCTTTTTTGTCATTCCTTTTCCAGGCCGGTGCTAACATCTTTTTTCCTTTTTTGAATGAAGAATATCAATAATCCCACGCCGATAATTGCTGCTATAAAAGCCACTCCCATGATCTCCAGCTTTCCTGCTAAAAAGCTTTTGCGGTTGGGATCCTTTTCCATGCTGAGAAAAATAATATCACTTGATAACCGTGCAAGATCAGCACTGTCTAACCCATGATAATAACCGCGTACATGGCGGTTGGTATCTATCAGCACAAAATAATCGGAATGTACAAAGTCTGTATCTATGCCATGTCCATCAATAGTGCCCAGTTTCATTTCCTGGATCGCCATGTTATAGATCGTGTTCCGGTCTCCCGACAGCAACCACCATTGTTCAGGATTGATCTGGAATCTGTCGGCCCATTGTTTCAGTCTTTCCACTGAATCCCTTTCCGGATCAATGCTGAAAGAAAGGAAATGAAGAAAGTCCGGGGTTTTATCCCCCACCCTTTGAGCATTGGTAATGGATTGCTGCACCCATTTCATATTCCGGGTCATGGGTGGGCAAATGGTAGGGCAATGTGTAAAAAAGAAATCAGCCACCACTATTTTGCCTTTGAGTTTTTCCCAGGTTATTGAATCACCTTCCTGGTTTATGAGCGCAAAATCAGTGAGCCGGTGCCAAACCGTATCAGTAATTTCCTTTCCTCTCTCCGTGCGGGTAATAACTGAATCGGCATAATAATGCCTGGGCATGGCGATGGCAGAATCACTAAAGCCTTTGACCACGAAATAACAAACCAGCGGTAGAAGCGCCGCCAGCAGAATGGCATATAGAGCAGTTTTGTTCAAATCACTTTATTTTATTTGCCGGCTAATGTGGTAGCCGGCCGGCCTGTGCGCGAAATTATTTCATTTTGGGTCTCGGAGACGCGAATGACGCGGTAATATTTCTATAAAGCATCTCTGACACAGTTGACCTGCGTAGAAGTATCGCCAGGAACGCAAAGGTCCGCAAAGAGCGCAAGGTTGATCACAACCATGCGGCAATAAAAAAATCACCGGCCCTGTTAATACAAGCCGGTGATTCTATATGATAAATAAACCTATATGTTATTGTTTTCCGGGCTTGGGCTCTTCTGCTTTCTTTTCCTCAACATGATGTTTGGGTGTAGTTGTTTCCTGGAAATGTTTATCATAGGTATTCCGCAGGTTCTTGTAAGAATTACCATCGATGATAAATGCTGCAATAAACCAGATAAACAACATCAGCGGGACCACAATGGTCATGATCATATTACGGATCTCATCACCCAGGTGCATGAACACTGATACGATGTAATAAGCTTTTGCAAGGGTAAGAATACATACCACTCCTTTGAAAGCCAGTACCAGGTAAGCATTGGGATCGGGGCCTTTATGAATGGTATAGATAATAAGGCCGATTGCCAGCTCAATGACCGTGATCACAGAAAGCAGGATCGTTGTTCTCTTCACCTTTTTGCTGAAATCTGCATCAGACACATGGTGCTGGAAGGTTATCTCTGAAGATGCTGATTGATGTTCCATCTCGTTCAATTCGTTTATTGTAAAATAAGTTTAAAGCTGTTTAGATCAGGTAGAAGCAAAGGAATACGAATACCCATACCAGGTCTACAAAGTGCCAGTACAAACCAGCTTTTTCAATCATCAGGTAATGTCCTTTACGTTCGAATACGCCTTTCTGCGTCATGATCAGCATGATAATATTGATCACTACTCCGGAAAATACGTGGAAACCGTGGAAACCGGTGATGCCGTAGAAATATCCACCGAAAGCAACAGGTCCGTTTTGACGCACATGCAATTCAGCCGTATTGATCATATTCATCAGTTGATCTTTTGGAAGGCCCAGCAGTTGCGCTTCCGTCATGGTGTTGCCATGCTGCTCATGCACGATCCTTGCCAGTGATTCAACAGTAGAATTATTCAGGGCTGTAGTCAGCACATCACCATGTACCAGTTGACCCCAGGGATTTACTCTGGTGGTTTGTCCTACCCATTCAATTTTTCCATCGATCAGGGTAGCGTGAGCACCGGTGATCAAGTGATGCCATTCCCATGCCTGACAGCTAAGGAAGGCGATACCACCAACGATTGTCCAGCCCAGCCATTTTATTACTCCTTTTTTATCACCGTTATGTCCTGCATGCACAGCCAGCACCATTGTTACGGAGCTGATGATCAGGATAAAGGTCATAACGCTCACAAAAGCAAGAGGCAGATTGGCATGTCCTGCACCGGGGAATGCATTGAACACCGCGTTCGGATCGGGCCAGAAGTTTTGGCTGAAGCGGATAGTGCCATAAGAGATCAGGAAAGCCCCGAAAGTGAAAGCATCACTCATCAGGAAATACCACATCATCAACTTCCCGTACTCTACGTTGAAGGGGCTCTTTCCACCGCTCCACCATTTTGTCTGCTGCGCTGTAGCTGTTGTCGCCATGTCAGTTATTTCTATTTATAAATTCCAATGATAAAGGTCTTTTTTAACCTTTAAACTTTTAAACCTTATCAGCCAATGATCAGAAAGAACACCAGCAAATAGATCCATAAAATATCTACAAAATGCCAGTATGTTGCCACTACTTCCACCGGCACCGCACTATACAGTTTGATCTTTCCGAAAAACGCTTTGATCAGCATTACCAGTAACGCGATGATACCACCTAATACGTGCAAAGCATGCAATCCGAAAATGATATATAAGAACTGCCCCGCACCTGCTGCTCCGGTGAAATGTATTCCCTGGTCCCACAGGCTTTTAAAACCGATCCATTGCAACACCACGAAAACACATCCCAACACAAAAGTCAATCCCATCAGCATGCGGTACTGGTTCATTTCCCGCTGGCGAAAGGCCCTGAGGGCCATCTGCAATGTAATGCTGCTCACCAGTATCACAGCCGTCGACACCCAGAATATCTTTGGTATCGCGATATTGCTCCAGCCTACCAGGTTGCTTTTAACAATAAAAGCACTGGTAAGGCCTGCAAACATCATCAATATGCTGGCAATGGCCACCCACAAGGTAAACTTGTGAGGATGTAATTTCTTTTTTGGTTGATTCATCACTGTTTCCATCTCACTTTGATTATAATATTATGCTTTACTCATTAACAAGGCCAGTAATACCACCGGCAGGTATAAATAACTTCCAAACATCACTTTCCTTGCTGAGCTTACGTCCATTTTCGCATATAGCGTAGTGGAACGCGTCAGCATAAAAATATTCGCCAACACAATCAATCCTATGCTTACCATCCCTACCACATCGTTATAATTACAGATACCGATGAAATAAGGCAGCACGGTTACAGGAAACAACAGCAATGAATAGATCACCGTTTGCAAGGCTGTAAATTTTGTCGGTCCTTTTTCTGCCGGCAATAATTTAAAACCTGCTGTGCTGTAGTCTGAGTGCGCGATCCAGGCAATAGCCCAGAAATGCGGGAACTGCCAGAGGAATTGTATCCCAAACAATACCCAGCCGCCCAGCGATAAACGGTCATCTCCAGCCGCCCAGCCTATGAGGCAGGGCAATGCTCCCGGAACTGCTCCCATCAACACCGCCATTGAACTTACTTTTTTCATTGGCGTGTAAATAAAAGCGTAAAGGAACAAACTGAATGCTGCAAGGCCAGCCGACAACCAGTTGAAATAATAGCCAAGAATAAAAACACCCAGCGCACCTGTAATGATGGCAAAAGCCCATCCTTCCTGCACGCTCATCCTGCCTGCAGCAACAGGGCGTTTACCCGTGCGCTTCATCATGGCATCCGTATCTTTTTCCACTACCTGGTTGATGGCATTGGCACTTCCTGTGACCAACATCCCACCTGCAAAGAGCAATCCTATCATCACCCATTCATACTCCACCACTTTCGGCGCCAGCAGGTAACTGATCACACTGCTGAACACCACCATTATACTGAGCGAAAGCTTAACTAACTGTAAGTAGTCTTTTATCTTATTCATCCTGCCTTCGCTTTATAATTCAAAAGTCAAAATTAAAAATTAAAAACTGCTGGCAAGGCAACACTGCTGTTTATAAAGCCGCTATTTTGAATTTTTAATTTTTACTTTTTAATTGTCAATGCTTGCTTTCATTTGCCCCGATCGGCTCTGTCTGCGGAATGAATTCCCTTCCGTCCTTACCATAGTCATAAGGCCAACGGTGTACTTCAGGAATTTCCCCGGTCCAGTTACCATGACCAGGCCTGATTGGAGTTGTCCATTCCAACGTGGTAGCACCCCATGGATTGGTGCTGGTAACCTTTCTTCCTTTGAAAATAGAATAGAAGAAGTTGAACACAAACATCAGTTGAACAGCGAAAACAATAACTGTAACAACAGTGATCATCTGATCGAGACTTCCAAACTGGTTGAATGAAACCCAAATGCTCTTGTCCAGGTAACGGCGGGGCATGCCAGCCAGACCTTCATAGTGCATTGGCCAGAAGATCAGGTAGGCGCCAACCAGCGTTGTCCAGAAATGGAAATAAGCAAGGGTATTGTTCAGGTAGCGGCCAAACATTTTCGGGAACCAGTGATAAATACCGGCAAACATACCGAACATGGATGCCACACCCATTACAATATGGAAGTGGGCTACCACGAACATCGTATCATGCAGGTGTATATCAATGGTTGAGTTTCCAAGGAAGATGCCTGTTAAACCACCGGAGATGAACAGGCTCACAAAACCGATCGCAAACAGCATCGCAGGTGTGAAGCGGATATTACCCCGCCAGAGTGTCGTGAGCCAGTTGAACACCTTAATGGCCGACGGCACCGCGATCAACAAGGTTAACAGTACGAACACCGAACCAAGGAAGGGATTCAAACCGGTAACGAACATGTGGTGCGCCCATACCAGGAAGGCCAGTATACAAATGGCGAACAAAGAACCGAGCATCGCCATATAACCGAAGATCGGTTTACGGCTGTTAATGGATAATATTTCCGACACCATGCCCATTGCAGGCAACAGAATGATATATACTTCGGGGTGACCAAGAAACCAGAACAAGTGCTGGTACAGGATCGCACTACCTCCTTCATTCGGCAACACTTCTCCATTCACCACGATATCACTCAGGAAGAAGCTGGTCCCAATGTTGCGGTCAAACAACAGGAGGATCGCACCTGAAAGCAATACAGGGAAAGACAATACGCCCAATACAGCAGTGAAGAACAGCGCCCAGATAGTCAGTGGCATACGGGTCATGCTCATGCCTTTGGTACGCATGTTCAGGATAGTAGAGATATAGTTCAGACCGGCCATCAATTGAGACACGATAAAGAGTGCCATGCCGATCAGCCAGAAATCTGCACCGAGTTTTGATCCATCATTTGCCTGACCCAACGCACTGAGAGGAGGATACATCGTCCAACCACCACTTGCAGGGCCGGTTTGCAGGAACATGGAAGCGATCATTATCACACTGGCCAGGAAGAAGAACCAGTAAGAAAGCATGTTCAGGAACGGAGAAGCCATATCCCTGGCACCCACTTGCAGCGGGATGAGGAAGTTGGAGAAAGTTCCTGAAAGACCTGCTGTTAATACGAAGAACACGAGTACGGTACCGTGCATGGTCACCAGCGCATAATAAAACTCCGGCTGAATGGTACCACCTTTTGCCCAATGTCCGAAGAAAGTTTCGAGGATAGGGAAAGACTGACCGGGAAAACCCAATTGCAAACGGAACAATACCGAGAACAGACCACCAATGATCGCCCATATGATACCCGTTATCAAAAACTGTTTCGCAATGGTCTTGTGGTCCATGCTGAAAACATACTTTGAGATAAAGGACTGGTGGTGATGCCCGTGGTCACCGTCGTGATGAACATCGTGAGACACTGTGCCATGATGTATTTGCAATGCTTCGCTCATAATCTTTTATTTTATCCCGCCTGGGCGGGCTATTATAGGATCGAATTAATGACCAGCCATAGCTACCGGCTGTGTGGCTGCTTTGGCTGCTGTTGTATCTGCCGCTGCTGCTTTTTGTGCGGCCGGATCTTTCTCAGGGAAAGCAGCAAAGTATTTTGGTTTCTTTGTCGCCATCCACTGATCAAATTCTTCCTGTGTTTCCACTACAATTTCTCCACGCATGCTCCAGTGGCCTTTACCGCACATCTGATCGCAGGAAATTTCGTATACAAAGTTAGGATTGCCTGTTTCTTCTTTCATCTGCTTGCTGGTCTTGGTAGGTGTGAACCACATCGTGGTAGGCGTGCCGGGAACAGCATCCATTTTCATCCGGAAATGCGCCAGACCTACGTCATGGATCACATCTTTCGCACCGATCACCAGTTTCACCGGCTTATTCACAACAAGGTGCATAGGCTCACCTGCAATATAAATATCATCATGGTTTGCAGGATCGTCCCAAAGCTGGCCCAGCGGATTGTTCTTGGCGTCGTTGATCTCTTTATAATATTTTTTACCAAGAATATTGTCTTTACCGGGATAACGGAATTCCCATTTAAACTGGCTGCCGGTCACTTCCACCACCATTGCATTTTTAGGTGCTTCGCCTGTGATCTTAAACCAGTAGAAGATACCGAAACCTACCAGCACTGTCAGCGTAATAGCAGGGATTACGGTCCAGATCAATTCCAGCTTGTTATTGTGAGGGTAGTAAAACGCTTTGCGGTTATCAGACTCCTGGTATTTATAGGAAAACCAGAATAACGCGATCTGCGTTGCAAAGAAAACGATACCTGTAAGCGCAAGGGTGATGTACAACATGGTATCGATATGCACACCGTGATCAGATGCAGGCGCACCCAGGATCTTTCCTTTCAATCTTTCATTGCAATAAAACACGCCGATCAGGCCGACGATCAGGAAAATCAGCAACATGAAGGCGTTGATCTTATTGGTCTGTTTCCTGGCCTTTTCTTCCCCACGCAGCACTGCTACATATTCACTGGCTTTGGCTATCTGAAAAGTAACCAGGAAGCCCAATGCCAAAATCGCTACAATGAAAAAAGTTTGCATATTCTATCGTTCAAAAGTTATTGTTCAGTGTTCTATTTTAAAGATTAAGAAGTGTAAAAGGTTTCGATATATAACAATAGCCCTTTTAAATTCTTAAACATTTCGATCTTATGTGTGATGTATCAAGCTCTCTTTCACTAACGGATGGTTTCTCGCCAGCAGCGGCGCTTTCGCCAGTGCTTTGCCTGTTACAAACATGATCAGGCCGGCAAAGCCCAAACCAATACCGAAATCATACAATATCATTGGCACATATGTTTTACCAGTTGCCACATCAGTCAGCGGGCTGGGGAATACCATCTGGAAGAAATCCAGCCAGTGACCAAATATGATCAGTAATGACATGAATGTAATGGTTGTATAATTCCTTTTTGAATCACGGCTCATCAGGATCAGGATCGGCGCTACAAAGTTGATGATGAACATTAACCAGTATACTCCGCTGTATTCACCCTGTGCCCTGGTTTTGAAATAAACTGTTTCTTCAGGAATGTTGGCATACCAGATCAGCATGAACTGGGAGAACCACAGGTAAGTCCAGAAGATGGAGAACGCAAACATGAACTTACCAAGATCATGCAGGTGTTCTTTATTCGTATACTCCAGATAGCCATTATTTTTAAGAAATACAACAAACAGTGTAATTAAAGCGATACCTGCTACAAAAGTGCTTGCAAATGTGTACCAACTATACATGGTGCTGTACCAGTGTGCATCGATGCTCATCAGCCAAAGCCAGGGAATAGAAGACATTACAGTAAGTGCAAACACAACGATGAACAGTGCTGCCCAAACAGTATTGGTGAACATGTATTTCTTTCTGCCTTCTACTGTAGGGATAGGATTGTTGTCGAGACTGCGGGAAAGGCTTCTCATTTTCCATCCCAACACAGACCAGAGAACAATGGTAAGAACAGTAACGGTGGTAAAAAATCCTTTACTCAGGAAACCTGCTTTGTGCAGCAGTGTAGGATCATGTTTTACATGCTCAGTATCCGTCCAGTGGTAGATCTCATGATTGCTGCCAAAAACAATGGACAACAGGATCGCTCCGCAGATAACACCCAATACCGGCACACAGGCAGTGATCGCTTCAGTAACGCGGCGGAAAGCCATTTGCCAGCCGCCCCAGGCCAATGTGGTAGCGCAAATAAAGAACATTGCTGCATTCACGATCAGCAGAAAGTAAACACTGTTCTGCAGCAAGCTGCCCCAGAACCTTGCCTGATCATGCGGATTATCTTTAGAGCCGTGTGTGATATACAATGTAACTATGGATAAGATCCCAATAGCCATTAAAGCGATCGCTATGGTATTGTATCTTTTCGGCGCTACAAATTGGTCCCTGTTTGACATCAGTATTCTTTTATAATTTCTTCAATAATTCTTATTTAACGGCTGCTTTTGTACTGTCTGCTGCCGCTGCCGGTGCTTTTGCTGCTGCTGTATCTGCTTTTGCAGTGCTGCCGGCCGGGAATTGTTTTGACTTGATATAAGCAACCACTTCCCAGCGTTGTTTAGTGCTCAGTTGAGAAGCATAGCTGCCCATCTGGCCTTTGCCATAAGTGGCTACATGGAAAATCGTTCCTTCAGATGTTGCTTTCATATCATCACCCATCAGGTTTTTGGGCGCTGCGGGATAAGGGCCGTTACCATCTTTCCAGAGGGGACCATTACCATCCAGTTTGGAACCATGACAGATGCCGCAGTTAACGAGGTAAAGCCTTTCTGCTTCTTTCAGATCGACTGAACCGGGTGCCAACGGATTTTTAAGTGCTGCTGAAGAAGCATAAGAGCCGATAGTGTCTTTCAGCAGTTTTGAACCGAGCATATCACCACGTGCAATAGTGCCTTCAACCGGACCACCATGGAATTGTGCGCCAGGTGTTTCAGAAGCATCCAGTCGTTCCTGCACAGGAGCGTATGTTTCATAAGCCGTGCTATAAGCCATGTCTGGCATATAAGCACGGCCAGGATTACGGCTGCTGCAGCTTACAGCCAGTGCTGTAACTGCTGCACATCCTGTTATGATCAAAAATTTTTTCATCCGTATATTGTTAATGTTCTTTCTACTTGATTTATTAAACTGCTTCTACTTTTTTACCATATCTGACCGTTTCCTGGTCGTAGCGGCCAAGCCACCAACCGGTTTCGCGGTATTGTACAGACACATCTTTTGCTCCCACACTGTTCAGGAATGCTGTCGCTTCCTGTTCGTTGGTTTTATCTGTGCATTCCACCGCCATTACAAACAGATCATCGGTAGAGCGGGGATTGAAATGGTCTTTCTTGATAAACGGAGCCAATTGACAAAGCCAGCAGAAAGTAAGCACCATGCCCACAGAAGCAAACAGTACGGTAAGCTCAAACGTGATGGGTATCCACGCAGGCAGGGAGAAATAAGGCTTACCACCAAAGTTCACCTGCCAGTCGATCGTCAATGCCCATGTAATAAAGCTCAACGCGGTAGCAGTACCGGTGATACCATAAATAAATCCTGCTACGTGAAGGCTGGTATCTTTTAATCCCATTGCTTTATCCAATCCGTGAATAGGGAATGGAGTGAAAACATCATGGATCTTATAACCGGCACGGCGAACTTTTTTCACTGCAGGAAAAAGTACTGCTTCGTCATCAAAGTTGCCTACTACAAATTTTTTAACCGACATAATTATTTAATTCAAAAGTTAAAACCTTGACTGTTGATCTTAATGATGGTCGTCGTGCAAATGCTTATGTGCAAACTCTTCCACTGTTTCTTCTTCTTCCACATTCATTTTCGCTTTATAGCTCTCACCATTTTTCTTCAGAATATGCTTGATCTCTGCCAGAGCAATAACCGGGAAGAATTTGGAGAAGAGGAAGTAACAGGTAAAGAACAATCCAAACGTACCCATATAGAAACCTATCTCCCAGATGGTAGGAGTATAGTAAGTACTCCAGGAACTTGGCAGGTAGTCGCGATAAACAGAAGTTACGATGATCACAAAACGTTCGAACCACATACCGATATTCACCAGGATACTCATGAAGAAGGTCAGCAGCAGGTTGCGGCGCAGTTTCTTTGACCAGAACACCTGTGGTGATAACACGTTACAACCCATCATCAGCCAGTAGCTCCATCCATAAGGGCTGTTCAGGTTCACCCGGTTTTCTTTAAATGCAAACCACTCATATCCTACATGGCTGTACCATGCCATGAATAACTCGGTGAGATAAGCGATACCTACAATAGAACCTGTCAACACAATTACTTTATTCATCACTTCGATATGCTCGATAGTGATATAATCTTCCAGCGCCAGCACTTTACGGGTAACGAGCAACAGGGTTTGCACCATGGCAAAACCGGAGAATACCGCACCGGCCACGAAGTAGGGAGGGAAGATGGTTGTGTGCCATCCCGGAACTACTGAAGTGGCGAAGTCGAAGGATACGATAGTGTGTACGGAAAGTACCAGCGGCGTACTCAAACCTGCCAGTACGAGTGACAGTGCTTCGTGCCTTTGCCAGTGTTTGGTAGAACCGGTCCAACCGAAAGCAGCCACACCGTAGAACATTTTTCTCCATTTCAATTTAGCACGGTCGCGGAGTGTAGCCAGGTCGGGCAACAGACCGGAGTACCAGAACAACAGTGAAACGGTGAAGTATGTAGAGATCGCAAATACGTCCCAGAGAAGAGGAGAGTTGAAGTTGACCCACAAAGGACCGCGGGTGTTTGGATAAGGCAGTACGAAGAAGGCATCCCATACACGACCCATGTGCCAGATCGGGAACTGGCCCGCACACATTACCGCGAAGATGGTCATCGCTTCCGCAGCGCGGTTCACACCAGTTCTCCAACCCTGGCGGAACAGCAACAGGATCGCAGAGATCAGGGTTCCTGCGTGACCAATACCTACCCACCATACGAAGTTGGTGATATCCCAGCCCCAACCGATCGTTTTGTTCAGGTTCCACTGACCTGTACCATACATCACCTCCATGGTAACGGACACTATACCGAAGATCAGCAAGGCCACGGAGATAAGAAATCCTATCCACCATAATTTGGACAGCTTTGCTTCCACCGGGCGGCAGATATCCTCTGTTACCTGATGATAATCTTTTGTTCCATCTACAATCGGCGGTCTGACCTGTGATTCGTATCTGAGTAATGACATATTAAATCGCTTTTAGCTTTACCCTTCGCGGAGGTGAGCTTTTTATTTTTATGTTGTCAAACTTTTCTTCTATCCTGTTGTTCTACTCTCAGCCGCCTTGTTTCAGCAACCGCTTTCCCTTCTTTATGCAGACAAACGCCTGCAAGTTCCCTATTCCAATAAGTTAAGATCAAATGTTGAAAAGAAGTCAGGGTTTTCCGGCTTGCTTTCACAGACCGTATCCTGTTTCTGTCTTTAGCTTCTTTACTTCTAATTAATGAGCAGGTTCAGCAGCATGTTCTCCTGCTGGTTTTGCTTCATGTTCAGCACCACCATGCTCTGCTTCGTGTTCACCATGTGTTACGATCTCTTCCGTGTTCCTTACTTTAGACAGGTAAGTTACATTAGGCAGCACGTGCAGTTGCTCCAGCACCTGGAACATCCTCTTCGGATTATCGCGGCGCACCTGGCTTATCTGGCTGTCTTTATCATGTACGTTACCGAATACGATCGCATCACCGGCGCAAGCTTGCTGACAAGCTGTTTTTGCTTCACCATCCAGCAATGGACGTCCTTCTTTCTTCGCTTGCAGCTTGGCAGCTTGTGTACGTTGAATACAGAAGCTACATTTTTCCATCACACCTCTTGAACGAACTGTTACATCAGGGTTCAGCACCATTCTTGTCAGCTCATCATTCATCTGGTGAACTACAGGGTCCAGTTTACCTACCAGTTTTTGGTCCTGGTTGTTGGGGAAGCTGTCTGCTCCGGTGTAGTCAGCCCAGTTGAAGCGGCGTACTTTGAAAGGACAGTTGTTAGCGCAATATCTTGTACCGATACAACGGTTATAAGCCATTTGGTTGATGCCTTCGCTGCTGTGGTTGGTAGCGGCTACAGGGCAAACGTTCTCGCAAGGTGCGTTATCACAATGCTGACACATCATTGGCTGGAATACCACGCCTTTCAGGTCATCAGGATTGTTTTCATCGCTTACAAAGTAGCGGTCGATACGCAGCCAGTGCATATCGTGGTAACGCAACACTTCGCTTTTTCCTACCACCGGCACGTTGTTCTCTGTATGGCAGGCCACCACGCAGGCACCGCAACCATAGCAGGCATTCATGTCGATGTTCATTCCCCACTTGAGGCCTGGCATATCATGCACTCCATAAAGCGTTGCGTCTTTACGGAAATCATTATTTGCTTTGGCATATTTATCCAGCAGGTCCTGACGGAAATCAGTGATCTCGTTAGGATTTGCAATGAAAGAAGCGAGGGTCGTTTCCCTTACCACTTCCACGCGGCCTTCGTAAGAGTTGTGAATCTGTGTTTGGGCGATCTTTTCTTTTCTGCCGGTGTTGATGATATCAGCAGAAGCTGCATAAGTGATAGTAGAACCATTGAAGCTGGCAAGATGGTAAACATTTTTACCAACGCCTGCTGCTGTTTTACCCAAACCTTCATTTCTTCCATAACCAACTGCGATAGCGATCGTGTTGGCATTCATACCGGGGATAACCAGGATAGGCAATTCCAGTTCTTTTTTGCCGGCTACTGCAATTTTGATAACGGGTTTGGAAGGATAGTATTCGTAATTGTTGTTCTCTCTTTCGTTGTTCTTGTTTGCCAGATCGAGACCGAGCAGTTCTTTCGCCATGCTCATGGAGATCAGCGCGTAGTTGTCCCAGGTAGCTTTAGAGATAGGATCAGGCAGCTCCTGCAACCAGGGGTTGTAAGCGCCGGTACCTGTGCCGATAGAAACTTTCTGGTAAAGCACCACTTCGTATTTGCCGCTGCCTTTTTTAGCAGAAGCAATACCGGAAATAGCTGTAGAAACTGCTCCGCCATTGTAAGCACCTGCACCGGATGTGGAAGCCTGCTCAATGATACCATCCTGCAATGCTTTTTCAAATGCTTCTTCGGAACCCAGTTTGCCGGTCCAGTAGTTGCGGAAGTAAGTTTCGTAATTGGTATTGTTGCCAGCCCATTTCAGCAAGGATGTTTGATAAGGGCGGGTTTTGAATAAAGGATAGATAGTGGGTTGCAGGAAGCTTACCACACCGCTTTTGGGTTCTGCATCACCCCAGCTTTCGAGGTAATTGTGATTGGGGACGATATATCCGCAGAGCTCAGTTGTTTCGTCCAGTTTTTCACCGAAGGAAACGCTCAGTTTTACTTTTTTCAGTGCTGCTTTGAATTTCTCTGCATCGGGGAAATGATAAGCAGGGTTAGCGCCATACACCAGCAAAGCGCCTACCTGGCCGGCTTCCATTTGAGCTACCAGGTCAACCAGGTCTTTATCGATACCAGCGCGGTAGTTGGAAGTGGAAGCCCATGAAATGGTAGTGCCATAAGCGCCAACAGCATTATTGATCGCGTTAACGAGTATCTGAACATTTACATCGTTGCTTCCCGAAACGACCAGTGAAGTGCCGGTGTGGGATTTAAGCGCAGCAACCACTTTGGCAATGCCTGCTTTCAGTTTGGCGTCTGCAATGGCAGGAGCGGCAACAGAACCGTCCAATCCTGCAAGAATAGCCTGTGCAACCAATCCTGTTTCAGAAGGACGATGAGTGAAACGCTCATCAGCACTGGCACCGGTAGTGCTCAGGTGGCCTTCAAACTGGAAGTGTTTGCTCATTTCAGGTTTCTTCTCATCGATCTTTCTTCCCTTGCCATAACCCAGTGCATTTTCAACAGGGTTGAGCCAGCTACCGAGGAAATCGGCGTCAAGGCTTACGATCACTTTGGCTGCGCCAAAGTCGTAGGAAGGGATCTTTCTTCCGAAACCGCTCGCTTCGTTGGCGAGCAGCATGCCGCTGTAAGAAACAGCATCAGCCTGTATGTGACGGCTGCCGGGATATTTTGCCAAGAACTCAGTGATGATCTGTTTGGTGGTAGGAGATACAACAGTGCTGGTGAGGAGCACGATGCCAGAAGCACCGGCCAGGCCTTCAGCAATTGCTTTATCAACAAATTCGTACGTGGTCTCTTCAAACTTCTCGCCTACTTTTCTTTTGGGGTGGGTAGTGCGGTACATATCATACAGGTCCAGTACGGAAGCCTGTGCGCGGGCTGAAGTGCCACCGCGGGTGAATGAAGCGAGTGTATTTCCTTCGATCTTGATAGGACGTCCGTCTCTAACTTTAGCTACAACCGGGATCACATCTCCATCCTGCACATAAGTAGTAGCATAGTACTTGGCGTCTCCGGGAATGATGTTCTCGGGTTTGTTGGCGAAGGGGATCGCTTTTCTTACGGGCACTTTACAACTGGCGGCCAGTGTGGCGGCAGCCGTGCTGAAACCCAGGTATTTCAGAAAATCCCTGCGGGGAGCTTTAGCATCCGCCAATCCCTTATCATCAAAACCTTCAAAAGGAAGCTCTTCGTGAAATTCATCCTGCACTTTCTTCTGAAAATTTTCCGGGTCGTTGACCTGTCCGAAACCTTGCCAGTACTTATTTTGGCTCATATTTATCTGAGTTAGCAGCCGGCTTTTCTTTTCTATGGATCCGCCGACTGTTTTGTTGAAATTGTTTGAACTGATCTTTATTACTTTTTCCGCTTGCTGATCTGTTTGCCGAAGCTCAGCGCAGGCAGATTAGTAGTGACATTTCTGACATTCGAGGCCGCCGATATCTTTCACAGTCACGCTATCCATTTTACCGTTTTTGATATCATTGTGGAACTTCTCGTAAATGCTATAGAATTGGTTGCCCTTGGTGCTGTCGTAATTGAACTGGACCTTTGTTTGACGGTGGCAGTTAACACACCAGCCCATGCTCAGTTCTGATACTTGTTTCACTTCATCCATGGCAGTGATCTCGCCGTGGCAGGTCTGGCATTGAACATTACCAGCCCTTACGTGCTGTGCGTGGCTGAAGAATACGTGGTCGGGGAGATTGTGGATCTTAACCCATTCAATCGGTTTTGCTTTGGAAGGGTCCCATGCGGCTGCATTTTTAGGATCGAAGCCAGCGTATTTGTACAGTTTCTGAATTTCAGCAGTGCCGTTGATCTCATTGCCATCTTCGTCATACAGTTTGGGACCTTTTTCGTATGACTGAATAGCTTTATGGCAGTTCATACATACGTTCACAGAAGGAATAGTGGCAGATTTGCTTTCCCAGGCATTGCCGTGGCAGTACAGACAGTTGATCTGGTTGATGCCGGCGTGAACTTTATGTGAGTAGTAAATAGGTTGTTTGGGTTCGTAGTTGGTCTGGCGTTGCAGTCCGATCGCACCTTTGGTAACAAAATAACCACCAACAATAAAGAAGAAGATCGCGAACATAGCGATATAGACTTTATTGCGGTAGAAAGGAACCGGTTCTGGTCTTTCGATGCCTTCAGCATCATCAGACATTTTTTTCAGGTTGCTGTTTACCTGCATCAGCACGAGGGCGATGATGGCGAGAATGAGAGAGATAACACCGAAGATCACGGCATTCTGGTTGCTGCTTTTGCTTGCTGCTTCACCAGTTTCTCCGCCGCCTTCAGGCTTTTTACTCTGATTAGCTACTTCACTATTAATATAGGAAACGATCGCGTCTACATCTTTAAGTGTAATGTCCGGGAATCCGGTCATAACGGAACCGAACTTCGCTTTCAGACCCGTTGTATATGCGTCTTTAGCCATGTAACCGCCAGGATTGTTGATCCAGGCCAGCAGTTCCTTATGATCGGCCCATGTGTGTCTTTCTTCAAGACCCTTTAGAGCAGGACCGGTCAGGTCCTTAAAGATATTATGGCAACTTTGGCATTTTGCCTGGAACAATGCTTTCCCATCCTGGGCCGAAACTTTATTAAACGCAGTAAAAACGACGAGCGAGAGTATAAAGAGTGTCAGTTTTGTGGCCGTTGGTTTACAAGGAATCATAGACGCAATTAATCTGAAAAATGTGGATAAATAGCTCTAACCGGCTGCAAAAATAAGCTACGAACGTTATAAAAGACAATCCGTTTTAAAAAAATTTTAACCCGCTACCAGCCTGCATTTCAGCGGATTTATAAGGATTTTCTTTATTGGGTTAAAAATGTTTGTCATGATTTGGTCACTGTCCACGATATGCTGTCAATTTAAAAAATTATACCCACATTTCCACGCTTTGTGGGGTCAATTGCGTCATCGGCAATTGACTCCGGAGAGTATGTTGTTCCGAAGATAAGCAAACGCCGCTTTCATTGGGTTACTAATACATCCCGATTAAAAAGATACTACTATATTGTATAGCTTACTATACTTTCGCGCCAGTTTTATTATGTTCAATCGTTTACAACAAAAATGGAAGGTCAATGGCCTGCAGGTAGCCCTTATTCTCAGCACTTTTGCTATTGGGGGCAGCCTTACCGGCTATGTGGGCAGGAAATTGATGAATTTGTTTGATATCGGGCCGGAATGGCTTTGGATAGTAGTATATATCCTGTTAGTTACCTTACTCTGGCCGCTGGCGGTATTGGTTGTAAGCATTCCTTTTGGACAGTTCAGGTTTTTTATCAGGTATTTGAAAAAAATGGGAAGGAGGATGGGAATAATTAGTCGGGAGTCGGGAGTCGGGAGTCGGGAGTTAGGGGCGGTTAAGCGGATCGCCATTTTTGCGTCAGGAGCGGGGTCTAATGCACAGAAAATAATCGATCATTTCAGGGAAAAGAGTCAGGTGGAAATAGCCTTGATCGTTTGCAATAAACCGGGAGCGGGAGTGTTGGAAATTGCGGAAAAAGAGGGAATTCCGGCGTTATTAATAGAAAAAGAGCGGTTTTTCAGGGGAGATGCCTATATCCAGGTCCTGAAAGAGAAAAATATTGATCTTATTGTGCTGGCTGGTTTTTTATGGAAAATTCCTGTGGCACTGATCCGGGCTTATCCGGGTAAAATTGTGAATATTCATCCTGCTTTGTTGCCGAAATATGGGGGAAAAGGGATGTATGGGCAGTTTGTGCATGCGGCGGTAATTGCGGCGGGTGAGAAGGAAAGTGGGATTACTATTCATTATGTGGATGAGCATTATGATCATGGGGATGTGATTTTTCAGGCGAGTTGTCCGGTGGAGGTGGGAGATACGGTGGCGGTGCTGGCGAAAAGGATACATGAGTTGGAGCATAAGTATTTTCCGGTGGTGGTGGAAGAGTTGATAATGCGAATGGATAAGTAAGGGTTAGCCCCTGGTGGGGACCCTCCCTCCCCCGCCTCCAGCCTACCAATGTTGTGCTTTTATTACTCAGGGCAATACTTTCCCCCAAGCCGCTCTCCAAGCTTCTCCCTTTATCATCTACCAACATACAAGTCTACCGGGCAATCAACCCTACCAATCCTCGACCCTAACGATTAATCAAAGCAAATATCGCTTCCAATCTAAACGTAACCTTGTGAAAAACCCCGGTTTCTTAACCGAAAAAAACACATAATTGCCGTGAATTGGCCGTTTTGCTTTTTCCCCTTAAATTCAATCCTGATAATTTTCTTATATGAAACACCTGCTTTGCCTCGCCCTCTTCACAACCCTCACCCTTTCCAGTTTTGCCCAGTTAAAAGAAGCCACTCCGGAAACAGCCGGTGCTTCATCCGAACGATTGAAACGGATCGACCAGCTTCTACAGGAATATATCGACAAAAAATGGGTCGGCGGCGCCACTGCCATCGTAGTAAAAGACGGAAAGATCATTTATTATAAAGCACTCGGACTGTCTGATCTCGACAACAAAACGCCAATGAAGAAAGACGCCATCTTCCGTGTCGCTTCCCAAACAAAAGCGATCACCAGTGTAGCCATTATGATGCTGTATGAAGAAGGCAAACTTCTGCTCGACGACCCCGTTTCCCGCTATATTCCCAGCTTCGCCAACCAGAAGGTGCTCGACAAATTCAATGAAGCAGACTCCAGCTATACAACCGTACCCGCTAAAAGACCTGTTACCATCCGCGACCTGCTCACCCACACTTCCGGTATCGGCTATGCACAGATCGGCAGCAAAGAAGCGACCGCCATCTATGCGAAAAATGGCATATGGGGAGGTATCGGCGTAGAAAATGGTATGATCCTGGGCGATAAAATAAAGGTACTGGGTACCCTTCCCCTGCTTCACCAACCTGGCGAACAATGGACCTATGGTTTGAACAGCGATGTACTGGGCTATGTGGTGGAAGTACTCAGTGGCATGAGCCTCGACGCATTTTTCAGGACCCGGATCTTTGAACCACTCGGTATGAAGGATACTTATTTCTATTTACCTAAAGAAAAATACAACCGGCTCGTAAAACTGAACACAGAGGATAATAATCACCAGGTAGTGACCATGAAACAGCCACTGGACCTCAGCGGCAAAATGAATATTGACTACCCTGCCGCACCCGGCACCTATTATTCCGGAGGCGCTGGCCTTTCTTCTACTGCGCTGGACTATGCCATTTTCATGCAAATGCTGGTAAATAATGGCGAATACAACGGCAAACGCATTCTCAGCCCCTTCGCTATAAGAATGATGACCACCAGCCAGTTTGACAAACTAAACTGGCCCGACACAAAAATGGGACTCGGCTTTAGCATCTATACTGATAAAAGCGTTGCCCGCTCACCTCTGTCCCCCGGCTCATTCGAATGGGGAGGCATGTTTAGCTCCACTTACTGGATCGACCCTAAAGAAAAAGTAGTAGCCCAGCTTTTCCTGAACCAATACCCTAATTCGCATGGAGAAATACATGATAAATTTAAAGTTGCCGTATACCAAGCCCTCTAATAGCACGAATGATGCGAATGAGTTTAAATGATGTGAATAAACCTAAATAAAACGCGAATGACGCAAATAGACCCAACTACTTGAATAAACTTTACTAACCAGGCAGGCACTATTCGCGCCATTCGCGCCTATCCAGATCATTTGCACTTAAAGGGTTTATTCGCGTTATTAGTGTTATTAGCGTTTATTTTGCAGTTAGTTTCGTTACTTGTGCCACTTAATCGCTTTACTTGAGGAGAATTTTACCATTACTAAGCTTTTTTATTGCCTCTTTCTTGTTTTATGCCGCACCGGCGGCTGCACAGTATAAGATCAAAGGCACAGTGTACGATAGTACGCGTACTTATGCTATACCTTCTGTTTCGGTGCTTACTTCTTCAGGTAGGGGTACAGTTACTAATAATATGGGCGATTATGAGATTGAAGTAGCCGAGAGTGACTCTATTTGGTTTAGTTATCTGAATAAGCCTACAGTCAAGTTTCCTGTTTTGAAGATTACTTCCCCGCATAGTTTTGATATATCCCTTCAAATAAATGTACCCGTACTGAAAGAAGTAAGGATCCGGCAACGCAATTACCGGCAGGACTCTATCCAGAACCGGGAAGACTATGCGAAAGTTTTCAATTATGAAAAGCCTGGCATCAAAATAAATTCACCGGGGCAGTTTACCGGCACACCTGTAGCTGCCGGCTTCGACCTGGATGCACTGATCGATATTTTTAATTTCAAGAAAAGAAGAAGCATGGCTTCCTTCCAGCGGAGGCTTATCCAGCAGGAACAGGATAAATATGTTGACCACCGGTTCAGCAAAGCACTGGTAAGAAGGTTGACTGGCCTTGATTCCACCGAACTGGAGAAATTCATGATCACCTACCGCCCGCCTTATGAATTCACTGTATTACTGGGCGACTATGATTTCCAGAAATACATCAAAGATTCTTTTGATCGGCATAAAAAAGGATTACCACCTTTGCCCTTCTTCAAAACAGAGGAAGAAGAGTAAATCATAAAAGATCGTTTATGGAAGAACCCAATCAACTGACCTTAGGTATTGGCACCCGGCTGCAACATACGCATTTCGGTCCCGGCGTGATAGTGGGTATCAAATACGCCACTTACATCATTTCTTTTATCAATCACGGCATCAGAGAGATTGATAAAACAGATCCCAAACTGGATGAGATCATTCCTGAAAATATCACTCTCGAAATAGAAACACATTCGGAAACGGAACGCTCCTTATTAAAAATATTAAGGCTTTGGGGTGGCGTTACGGAGAACGTGCCGCTGGGAGATAAATGGACCGGCGGTGTGATGCTGCTGCAACCTTCCGATAAAAGCTTAAAGCCAAAAGAGATCTCTGTAGAAGATTTTTTTCATAAGATCGTTATGCTGCGCGACAGGCTGCGGGTACTGGAACAAAACATCAACAGCAATAAAAAACTGAGCGATGAGGAAAAAGTGAACATTCAGCAATACATCACGCGCTGTTATGGCTCCCTCACTACATTCAATGTATTGTTCAGGAATAAAGAAGACTGGTTTGTGGGAGAAAAAAGTTCTAAAGAAGAATAATTATTAATTGTCATAGGTATCGCAAAGAGCGCAAAGGTTACGCAAAGAACGCCACGTTGTGTTCTTTGCGTAACCTTTGCGCTCTTTGCGATACCACCCACCCGCCCACATTGCAGGCATTTTCTTATCTTAAACCTATGAAATGGTTATTCTTTCTCTGCCTGCTCTCCCTCCAGGCATCTGCACAAAACACCTGTGACATCCTTATTGAAAACGGAAAAATCATTGATGGCTCCGGCAACAACTGGTATTATGGAAGCGTGGCTGTCAGCAATGGCAAAATCATAGCTATAGGCCGCGAACTGGATTACAAAGGAAAAAAAACCATTGATGCCAAAGGCCTCATCATAGCACCTGGCTTTATTGATGTCCATACCCATCTCGAAGGCGATGAAGACAAAGATCCCCTCGCCACCAGTTTTATCCTCGATGGAGTAACCACCTGTATCACCGGCAACTGCGGCAGCTCCAATATCGATATTGCTAAATACCTGCACTGGATCGATTCCCTGAAACTGTCTATCAATGTTGCCAGTCTCGCCGGCCACAACGATATCCGCAAAAAAGCAATGGGCCGCGCCAACCGCGATGCCACCGCTTCCGAAATGCAGCAAATGGAACAATTGATGGATAAAGCCATGCGCGACGGAGCTGTCGGTCTCTCCACAGGATTGATCTATATCCCCGGTACTTACACCAAAACCCCGGAGATCGTAAGCCTGGCCAGGATCGCTGCCAAATATGATGGTGTGTATGCCACTCATATGCGAGATGAAGGAGATAGTGTAACCCAGGCCATCGAAGAAGCACTTACCATCGGCCGTGAAGCAAAGATCCCTGTAGAAATTTCCCATTTCAAACTCAGTGGTCAGCAAAACTGGGGACGAAGCAGGGAAACTGTCGGTATGATAGAAGCTGCCCGGAAAGAAGGCATTGAAGTAACCATTGATCAATATCCCTACACCGCCAGCAGCACTTCTATCAGCACCCTTATACCCGATGAGGTGTTGGCTGATGGTCAGGACTCCATCAAAGCCCGGCTTCAACGCCCTGAAGTACGCAAATATGTAACAAAGTCAATGCTGGAACGATTGAAGAAAAGAAAGCTGAAACATTTCAGCTATGCAGTGGTGGCCTATTATCAACCCGACACCACTTATAATGGTAAAAGCATCGAAGAGATCAATCTCATGAAAGGTCGTAAACACAAAGCAAAGGTTGAAACCGAAACCGTAATGGACATTATGATGAATGGCGGCGCCAGCGCTGTGTTTCATGGCATGGGTGAGGAAGATGTAAAACGCATCATGCAATATCCTTTCAACATGTTTGCCAGTGATGCCACTATCCGCGTCCTGAACGCTGGCATGCCCCACCCGCGTGGCTATGGCACCAATGCACGCGTACTCGCCAAATATGTAAGGGAAGAAAAAGTGTTGTCGCTGGAAGAAGCGATACGTCGCATGACCTCTCTGCCAGCACAGAAATTCCAGTTAAAAGACCGCGGGCTTTTAAGAGAAGGTTTTGCAGCAGATATCGTCGTGTTCAATGAACAGAAAGTACAGGATATGTCAACTTTTGAAAAGCCGCACGCTTATTCAAAAGGCTTCCGGTATGTGATCGTAAATGGTGTAGTTACTGTAGATGAAGAAAAACATACAGGAGCAAGAGCGGGAAAAAGCTTATACGGAGCCGGAAAGAAGCAATAATAAAAAGCAGAGAAGCTAATGATACTGCTTTTCTGCAACATTTCTGTTCATGACCCACTCAGTATTCAAGCAACTGCTGAATAGTTTTACCCAGCCTTGCTTTTGCCATAAAATTTTTTTCCAGTTCAATACTGAACGGTATAGGAGTGTCTAACGATGCACAACGCATTACCGGTGCGTCAAGCCATTCAAAGCAATGCTCTCCTATCCAGGCAGCCACTTCACCACCAACGCCGCCGGTCAATGTGTCTTCATGCAAAATGAGTACCCTACCCGTACGTTGAACAGCCGCTCGTATAGCTTCATAATCCAGGGGCAGTAAACTACGCAGATCGAGTATGTCGATCGAAATTTCCGGATGCTCTGCTGCATAATCCTCAGCCCAATGCACACCACTGCCATAAGTGATGATCGCTATTTCTTCCCCTCCGCGAACATGACGGGCTTTACCTATCTCTACTTCATAATACTCTTCCGGCACCAGGCCTGCTATGCTGCGGTAAAGTGCCTTATGCTCAAAATACATTACAGGGTTGGGGTCATTGATAGCTGCTATCAGCAAACCCTTTGCATCCATTGGCGTGGAAGGATACACCACTTTCAGACCGGGCGTATGCGCAAACCAGGCTTCATTGCTTTGCGAGTGGAATGGACCGGCACCCACGCCGCCACCGGCTGGCATTCGGATCACTACATCTGCATTTTGTCCCCAGCGATAATGGACCTTCGCAAGGTTGTTAATGATCTGGTTGAAACCGACCGTTACAAAATCAGCAAACTGCATTTCCATCATGCTCTTGTAACCTTCGAGGCTGAGACCCAGTGCTGCGCCCACGATGGCACTTTCACAAAGTGGTGTATTGCGCACCCTTTCTTTACCGAACTCCGTTACAAAACCTTCGGTTATTTTAAATGCACCGCCATATTCAGCAATATCCTGCCCCATCAACACGAGGTTGGAATGTTGCTGCATGCTTTGGTGCAATCCTTCTTTTACTGCATCAATAAAGCGAAGCTCCCGTTGTGATGGGATCTGATAAGAAAGCGCGGTATTATCAATCACATCCGACTCGCTGACAAATAAACCGGTGGCTGTTTTTTTTGCATACACATCATTCAGTTCGGTTTCCGTATCAGCAATAACCGGGAATGTATCAAATCCCTTTTCCAGCTCTGATTCTATCTGTTGCTTAAGTTCCGTTTTAATATTCTCAATATCCTCAACAGATAAAACGCCCTGCTCTGTTAAATAGGTTTCATAATTTTTTACAGGATCCTTTTGTTCCCACAGTTCAAATAAACGCTGGGGAACATATTTGGTACCACTGGCCTCCTCATGCCCGCGCATGCGGAAGGTGATCGCTTCAATCAAAAAAGGTTTCTGGTGTTTAATGCAGTAGTCACGCACACCGCTGATGGTATCATATACTGTGAGCAGGTTATTGCCATCTATCTGCACGCCTTCCATTCCATAACCTCTGGCTTTATCCACGAGGCTGATGCAGCGGTATTGTTCTGAAGTTGGGGTGCTAAGGCCGTAACCATTGTTTTCAATTAAAAAAATAACCGGAAGGTCCCATACGGCAGCTACATTCAATGCTTCATGAAAATCACCCTCACTGGTACCTCCATCGCCGGAGAAAGCAAGGGAAACTTTTTCTTCATGCCGCAATTTATTAGCCAGCGAAACGCCATCAGCAATGGCCAGTTGAGGGCCAAGGTGGGAGATCATTCCACAGATATGATGCTCACGGCTTCCAAAATGAAAACTTCTTTCACGCCCTTTGCTGTATCCTTCCTGCGCTCCCTGCCATTGCTGAAACAATTTATGCAAAGGCATCTGGCGGGTGGTGAACACGCCCAGGTTCCGGTGCAATGGCATGATCCATTCATCCGGCTGCAAAGCCAGTGTTGCACCTACGGCAATCGCTTCCTGCCCGATGCCACTAAACCATTTGGAGATCTTACCCTGCCGCAGCAATATCAACATCTTCTCTTCTATCATACGCGGATAGAGAATGCTGCGGTAGAAATGTATAAGCTGCTCGTTCGAGAGATATTTCCGGTCGAAGGTCATTGTTATAATCTGTTTGCGGTTTACCGTTTGTGATTGGTGGTTATTTCCCCTATAACAGCGTTGTTGCGGCTGAATCGTTAACCTGTACCAAAACTATTGATAATTTCCTGACGAAACACGACCAACCATCAACGATAAACCGGTTATTCCAGAAACTTCTTGCTGATTTGGTGTTAATTTTATTTTACTTTGGGCATGTTACTTATACCACCCCGCGTTGCCAGGATATATTATTACCTCACCACAGTCCTGTCAATTTTATCCGGCGCCCTGAGCGCTTATGCTCAGCCATCCCGAAAAGACATACCACACGACAGCACTTACTATAAAACATATCCTGACCTCATTACTGCCGGGATATACCTTTCCAAGAAATACAACAGCTTCGTAATGGAAGGGCCTGAAGGCATAAAAGCCCTGCGCTACAAGCCGAATACTCCCATGACAATGGGCGTTAGCGCCTCTTACGGAGTCCTGACCCTGAATGTCGGATTTGCCGCTCCATTTTTTCAGTCAAATACTGCAGAAACAGGTAAAAGCAAGTTCCTCGACCTTCAAACGCATATTTATGCACCCGACTGGGTGATCGACCTGTATGGCCAGTTCTATAAAGGCTATCACACCACACCAAAAGGATATGGTTCCACCAATTCTTCCGCTTACTATATAAGGCCTGATATGCGGGTAAACCTGCTGGGTGCATCTGTTTACCGTTTGCTTAATGGGGAACAGTTTTCTTATCGTGCCTCCATTCTCCAAAATGAATGGCAGAAAAAATCAGCCGGTTCGCTTTTAGTGGGTTTTGAAGCATATACGGGAAGAGCAAAAGGAGACAGCGCTCTTGTGCCCAGCCTGTTTAGTTCCGTTTTCCGGCAAAAGGATATAACCAAAATGCGGTTTACCGAATTCGGCCCGGGAATCGGTTATGCCTACACTTATGTGTATGAAGAAAACTATTTTATCACCGGCAGCCTTACAGCTATGGGTGATATCAGTTTTGTAAAGGAAACCAGCGAATACGGCAGAGCAAGACGGACTACCATAAGCCCCAATGTAATGGTAAGAATTGTAGCTGGTTACAATAGCGACGACTGGATGCTGAACCTGGCCTGGCTCAACAGCAGCACCAACCTGGCGGGAAAATCATCCAACGATCAATATCTTATCAAGATCGGCAGTTTCCGGATCGCACTGGCCAAGCGTATCACTCCGGGAAAAAAATTGAAGAAACAGTTGAAAAGGATTGATGATTTTCAGATGCCGCAGTTATAAAGTTTTTGAGAGGGATCGCCAAGAGCGCAAAGGGTGCGCAAAGTACGCAACGTTGCGTACTTTGCGCACCCTTTGCGCTCTTGGCGATACTCTTATGAAATCAAACCACTACCAACTCATAAAACTCCTCAGGATTCAGATACTTCTGTGCAAGCGCCTGCAATTCCTCAGCCGTTACCGTTTTAATGGCATTGATTGAATTATAGAAATAGTTCTCATCCAGATCATTCAGGATAATATTTTTCCAACGTGCCATTATCTGGAAAGGACCATCCAGATCACCAAGAATGCTTCCCATCATGTAATTACGGACCAGCAGCAACTCTTCATCATCCACCAGTTTCTCCCGGAGGTCTTTCATTTCCTTGTATACTTCTTTAATGGCTGCTTCACTTACTTCACGCCCTGCTTCTGTGCTCACCATCCAGGCTGATTGGCTGATATGATTCTGCAAATAACTGTGAATACCATAAGTATATCCTTTATCCTCCCGGATATTGACCATTAACCGGGAACCAAAGAATCCGCCAAATAATGCATTCAACACCTGTGATTTCAGAAAATCCGGATGATGCCGGTTAGGAAAAGGCCTTGCCAGCCGGATGGATCCCTGCACGCCCTGCTCATCATTGATGATGCGGTATTTTTTTTCTGTAGCTGGCTGTGCCGGAATATCCACCTGCGGCACTTTGCCATTAGGCAGATCTCCAAAATACCGGTTCAGCAGTTCTTCCAGATTAGCCGGCAACCGCCCTGAAGCAAAGATGACCAGCTTACCCTGCTGATAATATTTTTTATAAAAAGATTTTATCTGTTCCTGTTGCAAAGCATCAAAAGCTTCGGCAGTGGAATATTTTCCATAAGGATGTTTGTCGCCATAGAGATAAACATCAATAAGTCGGCCGGCCACGAAATCGCTTTTTTTGAGATTCACTTTCAACCGCTGCTTCATGTTCTGGCGGTAGATGTCCAGTTCTTCCTGCGGCATAGTGGAATCAGTCAGCAACTCACGCACCACAGGCAATAGCTCACCAATATGACGGGTAAGTGTATGCAGGGAGAGTGTCGCGGTTTCATTATAACAAGCCCTGTTGAGATAAGAGCCATAATAATCGAAATGCTCATTGATCTGAAAAGCCGTTTTGGAAGAAGTGCCGTTTTTCAAAAGAAAATTGGTTGAAGCTGCTATAAGGTTTTGCTCTTCATAAGTATTTCCGGCACGAAATACCCATTCAATAGCCATTACTTCTTCAGCACCGGCATGCACTGTATATACTTCTACCCCGTTTTTCAGGGTCAGCTTTTGATACGGTTTAAGTTGGAGGTTGAAATCTACGGCGTCAACAATGGGAGGAGCTATATTTCTATTCAGCATTTTTAATCAAATAAACCTTTTAATTAGAGTTGTTTTGAGCAGTTTTTTATTACAGAGATCAGTTTTCGGATAAATAATAGATCGTATTGCTGTTCTCTGCTTTAAAAATAGCTTTGCTTTCTGCTTTTATATCTGCGGTGGTGACTGCTGCATACAGACCCAGTTCAGTATTCATCATATTGGCATCACCCAACAGTTCGTAGTAGGCCAGACTGTTTGCACGGTTCATCACACTCATGTCTTCAAAAGCCATCATGCTTTCGGTTTTGTTCTTCACTTTTTCCAGCTCTATTTCCATCACCGGTTCTTGTTGCAGTTGATGAAGAATATCATCCACGGCCTTTTCAGCATCTTCAATTTTCACACCTTTTACCAGCTTGCCTTCAATAGTAAGCAGTCCGGCATCGGTGCTGCCGAAATGATGGCAGTCGATATTGCTGAACAGTTTTTTTTCTTTTACCAGTATCTGGTGCAGGCGGGAAGAAGCTCCACCGCCCAGTATATCGCTTAGCAGGTCAATGGCATGATAGCGTTTATCCAGGCGGGCAGGGATATGCCAGCATTTATAAAATGCGTCAACCGGCACTTTAGCTTTTATTTCCAGTCGGCGGGGAGCAGTTTGCACAGGTTCTTCGGGAAGATGGCGTTCATATTTTTCGCCGGAAGGAATATCGCCGAACCATTTCTGCGCCAGTTCTTTTACTTTTTCAGTGGTCACATTGCCGGCAACAACCAGGATGGCGTTTACCGGGCGGTAATATTTAAAGAAAAAAGCTTTTACATCTTCCAGCTTTGCGTTCTCAATATGTGAAAGCTCTTTGCCGATCGTCATCCAGCGATAAGGGTGCGTGGTGTAAGCCAGTTCACGCATTTTATGCCATACATCACCATAAGGCTTGGTGAGATAATGTTCTTTAAATTCTTCCGACACTACTTTACGTTGCACATCCAGGCTTTTTTCGCCGAAAGCAAGGGAAAGCATGCGGTCACTTTCCAGCCAGAAAGCAGTTTCCAGGTTTTCGGCCGGCAACTGGATATAGTAATTGGTAAGATCATTGGTAGTATAGGCATTATTCTCGCCACCTGCCATCTGCAAAGGTTCGTCGTAGCTGGGAACATTGATGGAGCCGCCAAACATCAGGTGTTCAAACAGGTGGGCAAATCCGGTCCTGTTGGGGTCTTCATCCCGCGCGCCTACATCATACATTATATTCATCACGGCCAAAGGGGTGGATTGATCCTGGTGCACAATGACCCTTAGACCATTAGATAGGGTAAATTTTTCGAAGTGAATCATGATAGAGTATTAGAACAGCAAAAGTAGAGGAATGTTTGTTTCGCTTACTTAAAGGATGCTTCTAATCTTCATCTCCAACTGGATCAGCTCATTATCCCTTCTTATCAGCATTTTCACCTTTTCTCCTGCTGCCTGCAGCGCTATTTTATACTGGGCAAAGTTTTGAGTGAGATTATTGTTGATGCCGACAACCTGATCGCCTTCTTTCAGGCCGGCCAGTTCACCGGGTGAACCAGTGGCTACGTCACCTATTAGAATTTTCCCATCTGTGAGATAAAGCTCTATCCCCGAGTAGGAGTAATCAAAAGGCTCCCGGAAATGCGAATTGGGTACCAGGTGTATATCCCTTTTGGGATAATTAAAGATGACATTGAAACGCCGGAAAATATCATTCCCGATAAGTCCTCCCAAATAAGGATAGGAAGTAACATTATACGTGTCTTCAAAAATATAAGTAGGAATATTTCGGAACCGGTAAGGGCCAAACTTCAGCTCTTTTACTACCGTCATGTGCATGCTCACTTTTCCACCGATACCTTCCCCTTCCTTGGGATAAAGCTTTCTTTTTTTTCGGAGCAGCACACTATCATCTATAAAATCCTGTGAAAGCATCAGGCAAACCCCTGCACCGATATCGTGCAGAAACCGGGCATTGTAGGTGTATTCATCCCTTACCCTTGCCGTTTGCACCGGCAATGAATTTAGAATGGGTTTGATCAGGAATCCTCCTTTAGGATAACGGATAGACCCCCTGGTGCAGATATCCATCTTCAGACTGTCATAATCCAGCTTAATGATATACCGGCTAAGCATCGAATAGCCAATTATGCCGTCCACCCGCTCACCATACACACTGCTGAGCACAGAATAATCATTTACATGGAAATTAAGACTGTCAACCACCAACCCCGGAAACCGTAGTTTGCGATTATACAAAAACCCCACTTTTTTAATTCCCGCAATACCACGGATGGTCCTATCAGAAGCCTCAGGTTTCAGGTTGAAATAAACGACTGTGGCAGAATCGAGGGAAATGCCGCTGCTGCCACTATCAAGGATAAATTGCAATGTATCGGGAAAATCGTCGAGCTGGGCTTTGAGAATCACTACGCCACCGGTTACCTGGGTAAAGGAAATCCTGCTCAGCAGCCGGGAAGGGGGTTCCACAAATTCTTCCTGGGCCTGGGAGCGATAGGTGATCAGCAGCAACAATAAAATTGCCACCGTGGTTAATGGGGTCGCTTTTTTCATATGACTAGGTTAGTCGTCCTCAGCAGTTTTGGTTTACCTAAGCTCGATGCAATAGTCCTTTATTCTACATAACCACAGTTAAATTACTTCTTTCATTGCCATAAAAAAAACCGTTCAGCCATTTTCTTGTTATTGATCGTACTTTTGCCCCTGATCCACACCCGCTTCCGGCGGAAAGTAAAAACCCAATCATGGAATTAGCTGATTTGTTAGCAAGAGCACTCAATTTTGAGTTCCTGACCGTAGAAGAAGGCGTTTACCTTTATCACCACGCCCCGCTCACTGACCTGATGTTTGTTGCCGATGAGCTGCGCAAAAAGCAGGTGCCCCACGGAAAAGTGACCTGGCAGATAGACCGCAATGTGAACACCACCAATGTTTGTATCGCCAATTGTAAATTTTGCAATTTCTTCCGCATTCCCGGCCATCCTGATGCCTATATCACCGACATGCCGGTGTACCGAAAAAAAATTGAAGAGACCCTAAAATATGGTGGCGACCAGCTTTTGCTGCAGGGCGGCCACCACCCGGAATTGGGATTGCAATTTTATGTAGACACCTTCCGCCAGATCAAACAGGAATTTCCTACCATTAAGTTACATGCACTCGGACCACCCGAGGTCGCCCATATCACCAAGCTGGAAAAAAGCACCCACCGGGAAGTGTTGCAGGCTTTGAAAGACGCAGGCATGGACTCATTGCCCGGCGCTGGCGCCGAAATACTGATCGACCGGGTCCGCCGCCTCATTTCCAAAGGAAAATGCGGGGCACAGGAATGGCTGGATATCATGCACGAAGCACATAAACTGAATATCACTACATCGGCCACCATGATGTTTGGCCACGTTGAAACTATTGAAGAGCGTTTTGAGCACCTGGTAAGCATCCGCGAAGTGCAAAGCCGCAAACCGGCAGAAGCAAAAGGTTTCCTGGCTTTCATTCCCTGGACCTTCCAGGATGTGGACACACTGCTTACCCGTATCCGCGGCGTGCATAATCTTACCACTCCGGAAGAATATATCCGGATGATCGCGCTGAGCAGGATCATGTTGCCTAACGTGAAAAACATACAGGCTTCCTGGCTCACCGTGGGCAGGCAAACTGCTTCTATCTGCCTGCATGCCGGCGCCAATGATTTCGGTTCCATCATGATCGAAGAAAATGTAGTGAGCGCAGCCGGCGCCCCTCACCGGTTCACTTACCGCACCATACAGGAAGCGATCCGTGAAGCTGGCTTTGAACCACAGTTAAGGAACCAGCAGTATGAATGGAGGGAAATACCGGCGACGATTGAAGAACAGGTGATCAATTACTAAGCGAATGCGTAAAGAAAATATGAACTTTCACATAACATGTGACCAAAAAGCAATAAAAGCCAACACATGAAAGCCAAAAGCACATTTAACTGGTTCCGTAAGATCGCCCTGGCAGAAGGGGTTTCATTTCTGGTCCTGTTGTTTATTGCCATGCCATTAAAATATATGGCAGATATGCCTACGGCAGTCCGTATCGTTGGCGGATTGCATGGGCTGTTGTTCATCGGGTTTATGGTGATGGCATTTGAAGTAAAAAGAGAAACCGGTAAAGACTGGGCATGGATAGGCAAAGCATTCCTGGCATCCATTCTTCCGTTTGGGACTTTTGTGATGGACAGGCAATGGAAAAAAGAAGAAGCTGCCCTTGCTTAAGGATATTATATCATCAGGCGCCTAAAGAGCGTAATGATCACTACAACATAAGAGGAGCCGGCTTTCGCCAGCTCCCAGCTATAAGGCACTATTGCGCTACCTGCTCCGTAGCTAGTGCCGTTCTCCGCTTTCAATGAATATTGAAAGCGGAGTTTATAATCTGTTTTTCTCATCACTGTTATTCTGCTCGATCCTTTTTTTCGTAAATGCTTTTCCTGCACGGAACGCGTATGTAAGTGACAAGCTGAACGTACGTGTTGGCCGTTTTTGGTAAAAATCAATTCTTGTGTTATTGAACACTGTCAGTTCCTTTTCGCGGAAAGTGTTGAAAATATCGCTGGCATAAAAGCGCAGCCTGCCCCGTTCTTTCCAGAGCTTGCGGGTAATGCCTATATCTATATAAAAGATCTCCGCCTGCCGGTTGTTGGCCTGGATATAAGGAGAAGTATATTGCAACAACACATCGATATCCGCCACTTTCTTCCAGGCAATCATTTGAATGGTTTGAAAAGAAAATGATTTCTGTGATACACGCACCGTATCCAAATCATTGGAAAGATGATATGCGAAGAAGCTATTGCGATTGTTCCAGTTTTTGGTGATAGTGAATGCAGCATCTATTGAAAGCCCGTATTCCGTGCTGTTAGGATAGTTCTTTGATTTGTATTCAATGATATTGTTATCGATCGTGCTGGCTGTTTGCGCAATATAATTACTGGTGGATTGAAAATAAACCGCTGCCGTATAATTCTGCCGGTAAGTATATGCTCCGCGAATACTATGCGTGTATTGCGGCACCAGATCGGGATTGCCTGTAAGCACAGTAAAATCATGCACCTGTAGCCGGTAAGGATTCAAATCATTATATCCCGGTCTTCTTACTCTTCTCGAATAATTCAGGTTAAGACTATTTCCTTTTTCTTCATCAAAATTATGTGTAATAAATAAGGAAGGGAACCAGCCAAAATATTCACGGTTGATCGTTTGATCCAACGTAACCGAATATCCTTCTGCCAGGGTCTTCTCTCCCCGCAAACCGGCCTTGATACTGGTTTTATGAAATACTTTTTCAAAAGAACCATAAAACATCAGCAATGCTTCGGTGTACTGGAATTCATTGCTGGCAGCCGGGTCTTTTACCCAATCATTATCCCTGAACCGTTCGGTCAATACCATATTGTCCCGATCAGTGTACACATATTTAATCCCTGATTTAATAGCTGATTGATTTCTCAATGCTTTGGTATAATCTGCCTGTATGCTCGATAAACCCGTATTGCTCGGCGTATTCGTCCGGTAAAACTGATCGCGGAGTGGATCGCTATAAGTTGAATTCAGTTCATTGATCTCTTTCTTGGTACTTGTAGTATAATCTGCAATAATGCGCAGCACGGACCCTATTGTGTCCATCTTCCATCCATAGTTCAAGGTATAGCTCGCCTGCCAGGGTTTTCTTCTCCAATCTGAAACTGCACTGCCCGTGATCTTTTCAGCAGGCAGTGTGTATTCCAATCCTGAATGAAAGCTTTGTATCAGTTTATTTGTTACACCTATCATTTGAAAATTGATGGAATGATTAGCTGAGAAATCATATACCAAACCTGCACGGAACTGGTGGCGGGTATTGTTGTTATAACGCCTGGTGTCGTTATAGATATTACTTTTATCCGAATAAAGTACGTTGTTCCATCCCTTGTAAGCAGTTTGGTCATTATTGAAATTATATCCGCCAAACAAATACCATTGCTGCAGTTTATAATCAAACGAAGCACCGAGAGCTGAATAGGGATCGCTGTTTTGTTGCCGGTATTGAGCTGATAATACACCCGTCAATCCATCCCGTCTTGATTTTTTAAGAATGATATGTACAATGCCTCCCGACGATGCAGCTTCAAATTCTGCCGGAGGGTTGGGGATCACCTCTATTTTACTGATATCTTCTGAACGGAGTGAGCGGAGAAAATCAGCCAGCTCGGCTGAGCCCATTCTTTGTACCACATCATTGATCATCACAGTAACAGTTTGCCCACCAGTGATGCGGATGCTCCCGTTGGGGCTTACCCATAAACCCGGAGAGCGTTGCAACACGTCCAAACCCGAATTGCCATTAGCCAGGTAACTGTTTTCTACATTCACAATATACCGGTCTGACCGGTGCGTTACCAATGGTTTTTTGGATGATACCACCACCTCGCTTAATGTGTTCTCTCTATTTAATAGTATCAATTTCGATAAAGATGATGCATCAGGATAGGTAAATTTTTTACTGAATGATTGATAACCGATCAGGGATAACTGAATTGTATAAGTAGTACCTGCTGAAAAGTTGGCCTTCAATTGAAAATCGCCTGATTCATTGGTAATGGCGCCAGTAATAAAGCTGCTGTCCTTCAACAGCGCTACGGAAACAAAACCCAGCGGCTTATCATTTGCCGTTGCCACATGACCGGAGATGGTCTGGCTGGAAGCATATCGGGCAGAGGTAATAAAAAAGATAAGAAACAGGGCAGTTGTTTTCATATACAGTATAAAAATATTTCTGCCGTATATGCTGGCCGGCGGGAACGAGCAGTTTGCGAGAATGGATGAGCCGGTTGCGGCCTACAAAGACTACAAAGAGCACAAAGGATATTTATGGGCAGGCTATTTACCGGCTTGCAGTTTTTTCAGGAGCATTTCTTTTTTAGAACGCGATACGTCTACTTCTGCTCCATCGCTCATCAGCAAAGTGCCGCCTTCGCCGCGGGTGTATTTTTTTATCTCGTTGAGATTTACAAGGCAGGAATGATGGATCCGGAGAAAGGGATATTCCTCCAGCATTTCTTCAATTTCTTTAAGGGTACGCGAAACGATCAGCTTTTGTTTGTCTTTTAAAACAAGCGTGGTGTAGTTGCTGCTGGCCATGCAATAGAGAATGGAATCCACAGCTATCACCTGCAGGCCTTCCATAGTCGGCAAAGCAATACGATTGGTGAGTGCTGCGGGCTGCCGTAATTTTTCCAGCAATATGTCCAGTTGGCCGGGCAGGGATGACGAGGACAATAATTCCGATGCTTTTTTTACAGCAGCTTTCAGCTCTTGCGGATCAATGGGCTTCAACAGGTAATCGAGAGCGCTGAAGCGTATCGCTTTAATGGCATACTGATCATAGCTTGTAGTGAAAATAACCTGGAATGGTACAGGCGCCAGGCTTTCCAGCAGTTCAAAACCGTTCTTATGCGGCATTTCAACATCAAGGAAAACAAGTTGGGGCTTTATGGAACTGATCATCTCTTCGGCTTCTTTTGCAGAATGACAGGCTGCTTCCACCTTCACTGCAGGGCAATGTTTTTCCAGCAAGGTCAGCAAAGCCTTGCAGGCATAAGGTTCATCATCCACTACAATCGTTCTGATCATTTGCTGTTAGAGATTTATTTTCAAAATTACTTCTGTTCCCGCTGTTTCGCCATTCTTATCTTTTATATCATGAATAGTAAAATGCGAACCGGTAAGTTTTCCTTTATTGAATAAGGCCAGCCGCGCTGCAGTCAGTTTCTGCCCCATGGATTCGGTGGTCTTTGTTTTAAGCTGTGCTGCTTTTTCCATTCCTATTCCATTATCCTTTATAGAAATGATCAACTGGTTCTTTTGTTTGGTCAACTGAAGCTCAAGCCTGCCCTTCCCTTCTTTGTGCAGCAGTCCATGCCATATTGCATTTTCACAAAATGGTTGCAGGATAAAGCAGGGCACACTGATCACGGAAGGTTCAAGTCCGGGGTTGATATTGATCGTATATTCAAAAGCATCTTTGAACCGCAATTGTTCCATATTGAGATACAGGCGGATCATGTCCAGCTCTTCTTCCAGCGTAATTGATTCCTTACCGGCATTCACCAGCACCATGCGCATCAGCCGGGAAAAACGGGTAAGATAATCAGACGCTTTGTCTGCTTCATTATCCAATATGAAATGATTGATAGCGCTCAGGCAGTTGAAAATAAAATGCGGGTTCATCTGTGCACGCAGCGCCTGCATTTCAAGTTCAGACGCCCTTTGTTTCAACCTCAATTTTTCATTATTATGACGAAGCACCAATAGTATAATGATGAACAGGGCGATCAGCCCTACGATAAGCATGGTGCGCTGGGCCAGTTTCTTATCTGCTTCCAAAGATTGCAGAGCGGCAGCCTGCTCTGCCTGCTGTGTTTTTTGGCGGAAAGCAAAAAGCTGGCCTTTATATACATCCGATAAGGCCGCATCATTCAATGCCGCATTCATTTTATGATAATACAATGCCTTGCTGATATCGCCTGTTGATTCATAGAGTGATGCCAAAAGCCCTGAAGCGCTCTGGCGGTATTTGAACACACCTTTTTCTTCGGCAACTTCAAAAGCCCGTGTTGCCCAGTTCAGTGCCGTTTTTATATCGCCTCTTGCCTGTGCCACTTTTCCCAACCCGATCATTACGCCCACATTTATATTGAAATCACCTGATCTTTCCGTTTCGCGCTGAAGTGAATCCAAATAAAATAATGCACTGTCTGACTGATGTTTCAACAGGAAAGCTTCACCGATCCGCAAACGGACGATCCTGCTTGCCGGGTTCCCAATAAATGACTGACGATAAAAATAATCGGCAGAATCGAGTTGCCCTTTTGCTACATACAGCTCACCGATGCAGTGGTTCAGCTCCCTGAAAGGATAACTGCCGATGATCGGCTTTTCAGTCCGGGCTTTGGCATAATAAGATTGGGCCGTTTCATAATCCCCGATGTTCTTATACAGTTTGCCCATTTGCACAAACGACAGGATCTTGTTCTGTATATCATCATTCGTGTTCCTGGTCAGCGATTCCTGCACGGCTTTAAAAGCATTTTCATAATCCCCGATATCATCATAGATATTGCTGAGTATACGAAACGCACCAATAATATGATCGTCATTGTCTTTAATAAAATGTTGAAGGGCGAGTTTTACCGTATCAGCCGCCTGGTGAAAGTTACCTGCATACCAGGTAGCCTGACCAGCTCCAAACAGGCCGAGGGCAACAAGGTGCTCATTGCCTATCTGTTTGGCCATATCAATTGCATCAATAAACTCCTGCCATGATTCAGCGGGCTGGAAGCGATAGAGATAAGAATAGCCGCAGCTAATAAGTTCATTGCATTGCCGGGTGGTGGGTTGTGCATATAACTTCCCACAGCATATAACAATAAAAATAACCAGCAATGCCTTTCTGCGCATGAGCAACAATTAATGCCTAAAAGTAAGGCAAGTACCCGATCTGCGTGCACCGTTGCATTCTCTTTGTATAAAGATCACTCGATTGTTTCGCCCTGCTCATCATCCTCGCGGTCCTTTTCATAGATCAGCACCCTCACTTTCCATTCCGGCATTTCATACTGCAAGGAAATTTCCAGCTTCATTTTCTGGATAATGCGGTCTGCTTTTTCAAAGGTCATCACCACGCTTGTAAATTTCTTTTCCTCTACCGGGTCATCATATTTGCCCGTGAGATAAAAAGTGTCGCCGTAATCCATTTTCACAGAAAGGTTATTCAGTGCATTATAAATGGACCTGAATTTTTTCTTTGCGGTTTCAAAATCCTCAGTGGTCAGCATCAGCGCCTGCCAACTGAACACGTTATTGTCTTTAGAAGAATAACGTGTGATGCTGGACGATTCAGCACCACTTACCTCAAACTTGCATGCATAGTTAACGCTCTGCGGATTCTCTTCAACTACTCCGCCCTGCAGACTGGCAAAGTGATGCGGATAGTCACGGATCACTTTCTTTATGTCTGAGCTTAACGGATTAGCACCTGGAAAACGGACCTGGGAACTGGCGGGAAAGACAAGGGCAATAGAGAGTCCGGTAAAAAATAGGGATTTTACGATTCTTTTCACAAGTAATGGATTATTAGGGTTAATAAGTGCGCAAATATTATAAAATATCAGTTTCATTATATACTTTCAGCCAAGTTTTTTCGTTAACCGAGTTATAAAACAAGTCCTATATGAAAAACAAGAGCATTATCCACTCACATGAAGAGGCAAAAATCTACAAGCGATACTACAAGCCTTCCTTCAATGTTCTGCTTCTTCTCAAATCTGTTTTAGCTGTTTTTATTTCAGGAGCATCACCTGCGGCAAGCAGCATCAGGAGAAGATAAATTTCGTTACCTACTAACCCCCATAAATAGTCAAGTCCTTCCGGTTTCGGAAGGACTTTTTCCATTGAGCTAATTATGATTGATGGGTTAGTCGCTGATGACAAGATCAATCCATTCGCACCCTCTCCATCGTTCTGTTCATCATCCTGTTGTTCATACCTGGTGGCATAGGCATCGCTGGTGCGCTCTGCCCACCCATCCTGTTCAGATTAAACAAAAAGCTGACCATGAAATAGCGGCGCAATACCATGCTGCGGGTATCTTCCACATAGTTGTCGGCTGCATTGCGGAGCACGCTCTGGTTTTGATTAAGGATATCGTTCACCGAAAACCGGAGCTCACCATTCTTCTTTTTAAATATTTGCTTGCGCAGGCTGGCATTCCATAAAGGAATGCTTTGGTTATAGCCATCTGCACGGCCGGTATTGATCATGTAAGAGAAATCGCTGGCGAGAATAAAGCTGAACGGCAGGTTGTAAGATGCGTCCAGTGAATAGTTCTGTGTCAGATAATCTTCATTCAGCGTTTTATCCACGCTATATTTTACATCATTGTACGTAAGGCTGGCCCTTAAGCCAAGATCATATTTTTCTTTGTTAAGGTTAACACCTGCGCCCTGCGTGATCATGAAAGTGCGGGTATAATTCTTTTGCTTTCTCAGCATGCTCACGTCTTGCGTGTAAGACATATTGTTGGTGAAGTTGAGGCTTGAACCTTTCCATTTCGGATTTTTAAACGGCAATCCTAAAGTAATGAATGAACTTCCACGGTAATAACCATTCAGGTTAAGATACTCTGTGATCTGCTGCGGACCGTTTACAGTGATGCTGTTCACGATCTTGTTTTGCGTAGTGGAAAAGCTCAGGTTGGCTGCCAGCAATTTAAAGGTCAGGATATTGAAGCTGTTATAGCCAATAGTAAAATTGTGATTGAACTCCTGCTTCAGGAATGGATTACCAATTTTAATATTCAATGTGTCTGTAGCGTCCGGCACATTCTGCAATTGGGAAAGCGAAGGCTGATTGGTGCGGCCACTATAATTGAACCGGAGGTTTTTGCTCCGTGTTGGCGTAAAATTGAAGCTCGCCATAGGGAACAAATTAGTATAGTTCGCTTTGTTCATGGAATCCTTGCCGGTCATTGCCTGGTAACTTTTACTTTCCAGTGATGATCGCTCCACGCCCAGGCCTAACTGGTAATTGTAGCTTTTATTCTGTACGCGGAAATTAAGTCCCACCCGATGGGCTAAGAAAGTGTTCTTAAAATTGTTCGTGAGCAACAGGTTCGGAACTTCATATTTTCCGGATACAGGATCGTAGTTATATCCCTGGCGGTCAGATTTGTTGATGTTATGGGAGTACCGGTAATTTATTTCCAGCAGTTTATTCAGGCCGAATGGTTCTGTATACGAAGTGCTGAATATATTGTTATTGGTATTCGTTTTCTGTACCGTCCGCTGGTTCTGGTTAACGGACTTGTAAACAGCACCATTTTCCAAAAAGAAATCATTATTGGAAATGGTATAGCCATTGCTTTCGCTATTGCCAAATGTATTGTTCCAGCCGAGGGTGATCGTTCTTCCTGTTTTGCCGAATTTATGGCGGTATAAAAGATTATTGTTCCAGTTCAACCCATCACGTTTATTGCTGTTATCCGTTTTGCCGGCAACGGCCAGGTATTCCTGCCCCGCCTCCTGCGTAATGGAAGATGTGGTATCGTAAGAATAGCTTTCAGAATGTTGCTGGGTGATCGATGGGGTGTACAGAAGCGAGTTCATGGAATCTATCTGGTATTCAAACCGGAGGTTGAAGCGATGGTTCCTGTTCTTGCTCAGTGAACTGGATTCTTTATCGCGGATGGCGATGGAATCTTCGTAGGTTGTTCTGCGCAGGCTGCTTTGCTCCTGGTTGTTATCTGAATTGGAATAGAAATAACTGCCGGTCACTTTGATCTTACTGCCCCACTGATCGGAATAGTTCAGGCCCGTGGAAAGAGATTTGATAATGCCTGTGCTGCCACTACCCGATCCGCCAAAGCCTCCTCCGCGGATCTGCATGCCGCCCATGCCACCTCCACCCATCATTCCACCACCGCCACCGCCGCCAAAACCACCGAAGCCTCCCATTGAACTGATGATATCGGAAAATGAAAAGCCCTGCTTATTGATATTATTGGCATTGAACAAAAGGGAAAGGCGTTGATCGCCATTGAATTTATTGATACTGACATTGCCTTCATACCGGTCATTACTGCCATAAGCAGCAGTAGCACGGCCGAAATAGCCTTTGTTGCGGTCTTTTTTGAGTTTGATGTTTAAGGTCTTTGTACGGCTTCCATCATCTATTTTGGTAAACTTGGCCTGATCGCTCATATCATCAAACACCTGCACGCTTTCGATCATATCGGCCGTTATATTTTTCGTAGCCAGCTTGGGATCATTGCCGAAAAATTCTTTACCGTCCACATACACTTTCTGCACCTGCTCGCCCTGCGATTTCACATTTCCTTCCTTATCCACTTCCATACCGGGCAGCTTCTTGATCAGGTCTTCGGCAGTGGCATTAGGTGGTGTTTTGAAGCCGCTGGCATTGAACTGTATGGTATCGTTCTTTACTACAATAGGCGCTTCATTGGTGACCACCACTCCTTCCAGGGTTTTAAAATCCTTGGCAGGAGTGATCTCCCCTACATTCACCTGCTTTTTGTCATCTGTAATGGAAACGTTCTTTTTGATTTCCATGTACACCTGGTGGGTAATGATGAGCCGGTAATTACCGACAGCCAGGCCTTTTATTTCAAAAAGCCCTTGTTTGTTTGTCAAAGTAAAAGTGACCAGGGAAGAGTCTTTCGCCTGGACCAGTGAAACGGTGGCATCACTAATGGGTTGCTTGCTGGCCGTATCAACCAATTTGCCGGTAATACTGCCATCTGCTTTTTGAGCATAACTACTGTAGAACCCAAAGGATAAGGCTAAAAGCGCTAAAATTTTTCTCATAAATCGTAAAGGGTGGTGTACGAAGTTAGACGTAATGGCGGGGATTTCCCTGCGCGGAGAATGAAGGAAAGGGAGCGAAACCGGATGAATGCCGGGAATGTATCGGTGGAAAGGCTGGCAGAGTCTATACTTCCAATGAAAACTAATTGATGACCATTAATACTTAATACGCAAGGCTGGCAGGTAGTTCCTTTTCAATTGTCACCCCGGCCCTGGTTCAGGACACATACAAGTTTAAAGAATATAAGAGCCGGGGTCTCCTCAACGTTGGGGAGACCCCGGCTCTTAGCGTACTATATCTGTTAATTTTATTAAGCCAGGGCCGGGGTGACAATTGAAAAGGAACTACTGGCCCCAACTTGCGTAAAAGTTTCGGCCATCGATCAACCCTTAAGCCATTAACTAAACAAATACTCCACATCCTCCTTGCTCAGGCTCTTCACAAATGACGCATCATCTGCGATCAGGTCTTTTGCCAGCGCGCGTTTCTTATCCTGCAATTGCAATATCTTATCTTCAATTGTATCACGGCAGATCATCCGGTAAGCAAAAATGTTTTTCGTTTGCCCGATCCGGTGGGTCCGGTCAATCGCCTGCTGCTCCACGGCAGGGTTCCACCAGGGATCAACGATATACACATAATCTGCGGCGGTCAGGTTCAAACCCACACCACCTGCTTTCAGGGAGATCAGGAATACCCTTACGCTTTCATCGTTCTGGAAACTTTGAATGGCTTTTTCCCTGTCCGGTGCAGATGTGCTTCCGTCGAAATATTCATACTTCACACCCAGCTCATCCAGCTTGGCTTTGATCAGCGCCAGCATGCCCAGGAACTGGGAGAAGACCAGCGCTTTGTGGTTACTGATGTTTTCAGTGATCTCCCGGCCCAGCTCTTCGAGTTTGATAGAATGATTGTCGAACTTCTCTTCTTCATTCAGGATAGCCGGTGAGTCGCAGATCTGGCGCAGCTTCATCAGGCCTTGCAGAATGGTCAATTGTGAACGCTGTATGCCCTGTTCTTGTATAGTGCCCAGGATGCGGTCACGGAAATCGTTGCGGTAGGCATCATAGATCTTGCGTTGCTCATCTTCCATTTCGCACCAGAGGATCATTTCCTGTTTTTCCGGAAGGTCCTTGGCCACCTGCTCTTTTGTTCTTCTCAATATAAAAGGATACAGGATCTTTTTCAGGTGCTCTTTGCGGTCCTGCTCGCCAAACTTATCAATGGGAATGGCAAATTCCTGGCGGAAAAATTCCATGGTGCCCAGCATGCCGGGATTCAGGAAATGCATTTGCGCAAAAATATCGAAGGTATTGTTCTGCAATGGCGTACCGCTCATGCAAAGGCGGTGTTTCGCATTCAGCAGGCAAGCCGCTTTGGTCACTTTGCTGGATGGGTTTTTGATGGCCTGGCTTTCATCCAGTATCACATAATCAAATGCCACGCTCATCAGCAATTTGATATCGCTGCGCAGGGTGCCATAGGTAGTGATGGTCACATCATGATCGAGTATTTCTTCACGCGTGCGGGTGCGCGTAGCACCGTGGTGAATACGGTAAGTAAGCTTGGGCGTGAATTTCCTGATCTCGCTTTCCCAGTTATAGATCAGTGTGGTGGGGCAAACTACCAGGGCCTTGATCTTTCCTTCTTCGCTGCGGCAATGCTCCAGGAAGGAAAGGGCCTGCACGGTTTTACCCAAACCCATATCATCTGCCAGGATACCACCCCATTTAATTTCACGCAGATAATTCAACCATTGAAAACCTGCTACCTGGTAAGGACGCAGGATCATTTTTAAATGGAAGGGAGGTGCCAGTTCTTTGATCTGGTTGAACTGGCGGAGGTTTTCATATTTCTCTTCCAGTTGCACCACCAGCTCTTCTTCATCACGTGTTTCATACAATTCATCTACCACGCTGAGATGATAGCGGGAAAGTTTCAGGTTATTGGAACTTCCTTCCCCAACGCGGAAGAGCAATGAATATTTTTTCAACCATTCTTCCGGAAGAATGCCAAGGGTGCCGTCATTAAGCTGAACAAATTGCTGTTTATTCGCCAGCGCGCGCTTCACTTCTGCTACTGTTACTTTCTGATCGCCAAACACGATGTCCACTTTCGCATCAAACCAATCGGTATTGCTGCTGATAAATATCTTGGTCTGTGGTTTGGCCGTGTTGAACCGGAAATTCTTTAGGGCTTCAAAACCGAATACCGGTGTTTTCATTTCCTTCATCGCATCCACGAACAGGAAGAACCAGTTGTTCTTTAACACATCTGTGCCTTTCAAGGCAAGCGACCCGTTTTCTTCATTCACGATAAAATTGGAATGCAGGTTTTGCAGCTTGGCTATGAAAGCATTTTCCGCTTCGCGGTTGCGGTGAACGATCAACAATTTATCCCCCTGAGGCACCACGATCTCATCGCGGTCCTTTGCTTTTGTTTCATATCCTTTATAGGCAAAAGAAGGCTGGAATACGAGGTACTCGCCTTTTTCAACCAGGAAGAGTTTTACTTCCGGGTCGCCGTCCTTCACTTCTTTTACCAGTGCTTTATCAAAATCAACTTTGTGTTCTTTGGCCAATGGCAATAGGAACTGCTGAAGGGTTTTGCTCCATTCATCTTCTGAAACACTCATTTTACCGGCAGGCAGAAACTTTTCAGCCAGGTGCACCACTTCATTGTTTTTCCAGAGGAATAACTGGTGGTTGTATAAAAAGAACAGGGGGCTGAGGCTTTCATTTTCACCCAGGTCATACTCCATGCTGCCGGCCTGTACACGGCATTGAATGGAATAATGCGAGTTCTTCTTTACGATAAACCGGGGCTTCGCATCTTCTGTTGATACCTGCAGGGGTTCAAGGTTGGCTGTTTTGAATGGCTTTCCATCTGCGAGCAGGAAGAACAGGGTGTTCTCGCCCTGTTCGGAACAAAGTTTTTTCAAACGGGGGAAAAGATATTCCGCCATCAGTTCTTTGGTCTCACCCGGCAGATCATCGTCTTCCTGGTGAATAATGTTTTCCCATATACCGGAGAAAGGCGAATTGCGGCTGATATATTTATTGATCTCTGTTTCCTGTAGTTTTCGAAGCAGGGTCAATACCTGCTTGTCATCATCAGATAATTTATCCGTATCGATATAGCGGCTGATATCCGGTTTTTCCACTTTTCCGGCAAAGCCATCACCGCCTTCATTCGCTTCACCTATCACTGCATCGATGGTGAAGTAGGGATAGGTTTTTTTATTGAAGTTGAAAACAACACCGAGGCGTTGCGAAGGCCTGGGTGCCTCCTCCTCTATTACTTCGGGTTGAAGTATTTCTTTTTCTTTTTGCGGCAGCAATACCGGCCTGGCAGGAACAACTACAGGAGCTACTCTTTTAATGCTGGTATCCAGAACACGGAGAAAAGGTTTTCCATCTTTATACACGAATTCAAACTTGCCTTTCAGATCGTCTGTCAAAGAGTAGCCATATACTTCCAGCAGTTTATTTTTTTCCTTATCCCAATTGCGGATGCTATCGAAATAGTTAGCACCATACGCATTCAGCAATTGAAGGAACACGATCACTTTGGGTAAACAAAGTGGATGCTCTGTGTCCTGGTAATCGCAACTGGTATCAAAATTTCTTTCTTCATTTTTACGGATCAGCACTTTGTATACCTGTCCGTCAAGAGGCACGGAAGCTTTTACAGTTTCATTCTCGGCTTGTTCTATGGAAGCTTTTTGTGTGCGCAGGTATTTTTCTGCATCGGCAAAAGTGGTAGGGGATGATAATAAACGGATGGTCTTAAGATCGATCGTTTTCATCTTGGCTACTGTATGCCGCTGATCATATTCCACTTCTTCGGTTTGCAGATGTCCTTTGTCGATCATTTCCTGCAGTTGGAAGAGAGCGGCTGTTTCATGCCGGCAGATATCTCCGATATTATAAGGGCAGCTACAACGAAGTGAAAGGCCTTTAGGGTCTTTGAATTTTTGAATATATACTTTATAGAAAGTAGAGTAGCTATCATCTTTTACACGAAACACCGCAGAGCCAAACAGATCATCATATTCTATCAGTTCAACAAATCCGATTGCATGTATTTTTTTTCCGCGACGGATCACTTCATCTGTTCCATGGGTGTAAACGTATTTCAGCAAATGTGGTAACGCCATAGTTCAATTTCCGGTTAACAATAAGCAAGACATCGTTCAAAGCGACGACTGTATTGCTATTGCCCAGTTTTTCAGGTGAGGGCAATCGGCAAATCTAAAGGAATGTGAGGCGGATTTCCTTGTAAAATGGTATAAATAATAAATAAATTTTTAGGCCGGAAAGTGAGGAAAAAATTCAGTACCTTACACAGTTTTGCTCTTCACATTAAGAAAATTATCCAATAACCAATCTTCCTTCTCTGTAAACAGGTAATACATTGGCCACATCTTCTGTGAGACAGAATTTGATATCCTCGATCAATCCGAATCTTTCCACCAGGCGATGGTAATGGGTGAGCTTTGGAGCAAAGCCCAGCAGGTTATTTTTATGTTTGGCATACATGGTTTCTGCCATGAGAGAACTGTCGCAATGAATCTCAAAATGTTTTTTGATCCGGTTGATCACGGCTCCGGCAAACAGGGTGTCTTCCAGGTTAAACCGGTCTTTCCAGCCGGCGCAGCCCAGCACTACATTCTTATTTTCTCTTACCAGAAATTCGCATACGGCAGAGAGATTGGGGAAAGAGCCTGAAATAATCGTATCTGCCCCTCTTTCCAGAGCCATCTGCAGCAGGCGGGTGCCGTTGGTGGTGGTGAGCACCAGGGTTTTACCGCCAATAAAGTCGCGGCCATATTCCAGGGGAGAATTGCCATGCGAGAGGCCTTCGGCGATCTGGCCGTCCCGTTCACCGGCAGCAATACCATCAATATTCCGGCTAATCTCAATGGCTTTAGGCACTGAATCAACAGGGATCACACATTTGGCACCGTTATAAAGGGCTGAAGCGATGGTGGAAGTGGCGCGAAAAACATCAATTATTACCACAACGCTATTACTGAGATCGAATAAATGTAACAGGGCGGGTGAAAGGGAAGTGTTTAAAATAGGCTTGCTGCTCATAATTCAGGCGGCAAAGGTACGGGAAATCGGTGAGAGAGTGGGTAGGGTGGGTGATGTGCGGTGGTGGTTGGTTGTTGTTCGTTGCTCGTTGCTCGTTGAGCTATGTCCGTTGGCCAATGTTCGAATGGCCGGATGGGTGGGCGATAGCCGACGGTGCGAATGGTCATTTGCCGGAGTGTTGCTGTATTCTTCTACTGTCGGAATGGATCATTGATAGTCGTTCTCTTCCCTGTCACCCCGGCCCTGGTTCAATACTCTTGCTAATTTAAAGAATATAAGAGCCGGGGTCTCCTCAGTGCTGTAGTTATTTCAAACCAGTAAGCCCTATTGCTTAGAAAATATTGCAGATGGGGGAGACCCCGGCTCTTAGTGTACTATAACTGATAGCTTCTTTAACTAGGGCCGGGGTGACAGGGAAAAGAATAATTGCTGATGGTTCATTCTCATAGCGGGAATCATTCAGTCATCGACCATTCGCACCGTCGGCTATCGCCCACCCGCCCGGCCATTCGAACATCGCTCAACGGTCAACAACCAACAATCACTTATTAAGCAGAGTCTTCCACTTCCCCCCTTCGGCAAATTCCTTGATCACTCCATTGCGGTGTTCGATCAGTTTGCGGAGGTATTTGGTGAGGTATAATTTATTGAAGGTCTTACCTATGGTGCCGTAGGGCGCTTCAAAATCGATGATATCGATCATGATGGTGCCATTGTCGCAAGGCTTGAAGTGGTGTTCGTGTTTGAGGAGTTTGAAATCGCCTTCGGCCTGTTCGTCGGTGAACATTTCCGGCTTTTTCATGGCGGTGATACGGGTTTTGAGGATCCTGTTCTTGAATAAATGGCGGGCTTTCCAGGTCACGGTCTCATCTTTTTCGATCAGGCCAAAGCGGACACCAGCTACAGCCTCTTCCTTGTGTCTGGTCATAGATTGCTTGTGCAGGTCAATACTACGAGCAAGGTCGAATACCCGTTCCGCTGGGGCAGCGATGAAAGTAGTGAGATGAATGGTGGGCATAATCGTTTTACAGGATGTGAATTTAGTTCAAGATTGGTCAAAACAGCCCCGATAATAGTGGCTCGGTTTAAAAGTTTAAGGGGTTAAAGTTCAAGGGCCTGAGCTGAGGTCGCTGAGTGAGAAATGGATAACATTAAACTTTAAACCCTTAAACTTTTAAACTGAGTTCTGCCAGAGCAAAAATCCCACCAGATTAACGCAGATTATACAAAAGGTATTTTGGAAACCTTTGCCAGCAGCAGTTTATCCCTCACTTTAATGTAAATCTCCGTGTCGATAGCCGCAGAAGCCGTACGAACATATCCCATGCCGATGGCTTTGCCGAGGCTGGGTGATTGTGTTCCGGACGTCACCACGCCGATGTTCTCACCCCGGAAGTCTTTGATCTCATAACCATGGCGGGGTATGCCTTTATCGATCATTTCAAAACCGACGAGTTTTTTCTCCACGCCTTCGGCTTTTTGCTGCGCGAATATTTCCTTAGAGGTAAAATCCTTGGTGAATTTGGTGATCCATCCCAGTCCTGCTTCGAGGGGGGAAGTAGTATCGTCTATATCATTTCCATATAAGCAATAGCCCATTTCGAGCCGCAGGGTATCGCGGGCTCCGAGGCCGACGGGTTTGATGCCGCTGGCAGCACCCGCTTCAAAAATGGCATTCCAGATCTTATCGGCATTATCGTCTTTGTCTTCAAAATAAATTTCCACGCCGCCGGCACCGGTGTAGCCGGTCGCGCTGATCAGCACATTATCCACCCCTGCAAATTTTCCTTTGGCAAACGTGTAATATTTCATGTTCATCAGGTCGATCTCTGTAAGCGGCTGCAGGATGGTCGTGGCATTGGGTCCCTGGATGGCGAGCAGACCGGTTTTCTCTGAAATATTGTGCATTTCCACGTTTTTGGTATTGTGACGGCTGATCCAGTTCCAGTCTTTCTGGATATTGGAAGCGTTCACCACCAGCATATAGACTTTGTTCTCTTCAAGACAATACACGAGCAGATCATCTACCAGTCCGCCATTGTCGTTGGGCAGGGAGCTGTACTGCGCCTGTCCCACTTTAAGTTTGGATGCATCGTTAGTGGTCACGCGTTGAATCAGGTCGAGTGCGTGCTCCCCTTTCAGAATAAATTCTCCCATGTGACTTACATCGAATACACCAGCGTTTTTACGGACGGCAGCATGTTCATCATTAATGCCGGAGTAAGAGATAGGCATATTGTAACCGGCAAATTCCGCCATTTTGGCTCCGAGTGCGATGTGTTTTTCGGTAAAGGGGGTTTTTTTCATTATGGTAATTTGAAGCGCAAAGGTAGGGTTTCCCGGAATTGTTTAGGAGGCTTTGCGCCTGATTAAAAAACCAATAGCTCCTTGTGAAAAAACATTTACCGGCCGTTCTTTTCCCCTTACCCGCTTATCTTCTGTTTTTACATTTGATGACTGTTACTGACGAGGGGCATGATCTCAAAACCATCTTTAAAGGCTTTAATTCTCCGGCGGCTGGGCGATGCGAGGGTTTTGTTGAAGAACCGGCGATATCCGGCAGCGATTTATTTGGCGGGGTATGGGGTTGAGTTGGCGTTGAAGTATCGGATTTGTAAAATTATGGAGTTTACGAAAGGCTTCCCGGAAAGTAAGCCGGAGTTTAATAAGTACTACCAGGACGCGCGAAAAACAATACTCCGGCAAACAATGCGATCACTATGGGATATCCGGCATCATAATCTACCCATTTTATTGCGTTACTCAGGGAAGCAGGTAAACATTAAAACACACTTTAATGCGGAATGGGAAGTGGTGAAAGGTTGGAATCCAGAAATGAGATATACCAATGATACAATCAGAAGACATGCAGCTAACGATTTCTTCAATAGCGCACATGCAATTATCACCGGAATATTATAATTATTTTTGAATAGAAAAATATGGCAAACAATAATCAACATGTAGTTCCACTGGGCAGAGGCTGGGCAGTAAAAGCTGAAGGAGCCAAGCGAATCACCGTTATAACGACCAAACAGTCAGAAGCAATCTCTTATGCAAAGAATATCGCCAAAAGCAAAAAAAGTGAACTTATCGTTCATAGAAGAAATGGAAGGATAAGAGAGCGGAGTAATTATTGGTAACGATCCGGGACCTCATTCTTATTCATAAAAATCCCATGTCCCCGGACCCTCCCACCGCTTCCACTCAAAACCATTCTCATCCACAAGCGTATTTTCATTCAGCACCTTTAATTCCATTTTATCAGGAACATCAAACCCCTGCTCAAATTGTATAATGATCTTATCTCCCCGATATACGTACCGCCCGAGATTTTGAATATCAGTAACCACTACCGTGACCCTTCTATCTTCCTGAAACTGGATTTCCTGAAAACAATTAAAGATGACACCATTTTGCCGTATCCGGTCACAGGCAGCCTGATCAGGAACGAGAGCATGTAAAAACCGCTGACCCTGGGAGAGATCAATTTTTTGTTTGCTACAGCCAGCCAAAAAACCAGTTAGAAGCAGGATGGATAGAAATACTCGCATGCCTGGTTGACAAAGCAGTTCTCAGGAGCGTTGCATTAAAAGGCCATTTAATAAGAGAGTAATACCTTACTTATCGATATCCTGTTTAGCCGGCATCCCTCCTCCTTCGCCATCATCAGTTTCCTCACCCGGTAATTCTGTTAAGAACGATGCCGGCAAACTTTTCTTTGCTTTTACCCCCAACTCTTTCATTTTTTCAGCCTGCCATATAAGATTACCCTGCCCTTCCTTCAATTGCCCAAGAGCTGTATCATAACTTTTCCGGGCCTTTGCCAGATTAACTCCTACATCCGTGAGATTGTCCACAAAACCAACAAATTTGTCATACAATATCGATCCCCGCTTGGCTATCTCCTGTGCATTCCTGTTCTGGTATTCGCGTTTCCAAAGATCCACCAGCAATTTCAATGCTGCGATCAGGTTGGTCGGGCTTATCAGCAATATCCTTTTGTTATAAGCAAAATGCCATAACTCCGGGTCATGCTGCAACGCCAGCAGGTAGGCCGGCTCATTCGGCACAAACATCATTACAAAATCAAGGGTGGGCGCAAAGTCCTGGTAATTTTTCCGGCTCAGGTCATCAATATGTTTCCGGATAGATTTCAGATGTTCTTCAATGGATCTTTTCTGTTCATCTGCCTGATCTGTTGACGCATACCGGGTATATGCTGTTAACGACACCTTCGAATCTACGATCACTTTCCGATTATCAGGATAGGCAATGATCACATCTGGCTGCATACGGCTTCCGTCCTCATTCTTCCAATACTGACCGTCTTCATTTTTCAAAAACTCCTGAACAAAATATTCACGGTCTTTCACCAGACCCGACTTTTCTAGAATATTCTCCAGGATCATTTGGCCCCAGTCACCCTGCACTTTCGAACTCCCTTTCAATGCATTTGTGAGATTATTGGCCTCTTCACTTATCTTTTGATTCAGCAAAACAAGCTTCTCAACTTCCTTTCCAAGCGAAAACCGCTCTTTGGATTCCCTTTCATACACTTCTTCCACTTTCTTTTTGAAGATGTCGAGATTCTCGCCTAATGGTTTTAAGATAGTGGTCAACGACTCCTGGTTTACCTTTGTAAATTTCTCTGTTTTTTCATCCAGGATTTTATTGGCAATGTTTTCAAATTCGGTATTGAACTGTTTTTTCAGTTCTTCCATTTCTGTTTTCTGCGTTTGCAGTTTTTCCTGGAGCGCTTCATTCTTTGCTTTTAAATCTGCTACCTGGCCGATAGCAATATTGGTTTCTCCGGTTTTTATTTTCAGGTCGGCCTGCAACTGCTTTTTATCTTCCTCATATATTTTACCGGAATGATTGGCCGCTTCCAGGTTAGCATTGGCTGTTGCAAGCAAGCTGGTGAGTTCCGTATTTTTTGCAGCCACTGATTTTAAGTCCTGCTCCTTACCGGAGAGACTGACTGATAAGCTACGGGATCTTTCTTTTTCAATTCCGAGTTCAGTTGTCAGTTGGTTAAGTTTTGCAACCTGCACTTCAAATTCGGCTTTGGAAACACTTTTATTTTTAAAGCTGAGTTTGGCTATAAACCAGGCAATGATGCTGCCTGTAGCAAAGCCAGCAAGAAGATATTGTATCATGAAATAAAGGTTATAAGTCTGAAACGGTGATTTTGATAGGGTATTTTATGAGGATTGCCTTTTTTGGAAATAGATTTCAATAATTCTGATGCTAAGCTATATTAGTTGTAAATCAAAAAAACAGGGAAACACAAATACAGGAAAATTCCTGTTGGTTGGCGGATTTATCCTGATCCAACCGGTTCTTTCAGAAAATCGGGAATGATACTGGTCCGTTTAAATATAAAGAGGCTGTCTCAAAAGTATGAGACAACCTCTTATGTCCGGTTTCCGGATAAAGACTGGTAGTCGTTCAAATGATTCTCAAGTCCTTCATTTTTGTTTGACAGGTAATCCGGGAGCATTTACCTACAACTCTATCTCTCCGCCACCTCCTTCAACTTACCCAATGCCTTTGGCCAGGTTTTTTCAAAATAATCCTTAAAATCTTCTTTGCAATCAACCGCCACTTTAAAACTGGTCACTCCATCTTTTTCATCCAAAAAGTATTCTTCCATCGCATTGGCCCAGCCTTCTACCTGCGGTCCTTCAGTAATTACCTTGTCGCCGTCAATAAGCCCGAGATGTTTAATGGAAATTTGTTTATTGGGAATATTCTCTACAATGTTTGCTGCCATACCTTCCCGTTTGCCTTCCTTGCTTGTGCCTACAAACCATATTCTTGCGCCCTTGTCCCAACTGCCTTCAAAATAAGAACCCGGATTAAATTCAGCCGACCATTCGCGGTACAGTTTATCATCTGTGACTGCATGAAATACTTTGGAGGCCGGCGCTTTGATGTTGACATTGAAATGTAATTTTTCCATGTTGCTAATTTTTAAAATGAGTTTATGATACTTTGATACGAACGAATTGTGTAAAACAAAGTTAGCAAGCGCTCCCTGACAGGCCGATGTGTGAATACGTCAAAAACAAGGGGTGGTTGCGACCTGGTTACTGTAATATAATATTGAACGGAAAAGAATATTCTTTGTTTCCAGTAAAATATCACTTTTATAATTTAATTACTATTTTGTTTCACCATCTTTATTTATACCACCATTAGTTAATTCATCAGGATGTTTAACTGTATTTGCGAACTGCTCAATGACCCCGCTTCAATCTCTGTGCTCTGCAGTATTTGCATCGTTCTTTACTATATCGTTTCCGCACTGTTCATACGGGCTAATAATAAGCCTGACTCAAAGCTAAAGTTGTTCAAAAAGAATGGAATTATAGACTGGCTTACTTCAATAGTCTGGGTCAGTTGTACAGGTATATTGATCTACAGCTTATTTAATCTTTGTATTGTCCGAATGACAATGAGCCTTGGATACCTGGTCATTTATTACTTTCTTTTTATTTTTTTATTCTCCATTATTTATGGCCTCATCGATTGGCACACAACAAACCTGTTCGAAGGGATTCCGGAAAAAGGAAAATGGATTGCCGAAGCCCAGTATTTGATACTTAGCATTCAAACCCAAACAACATTAGGTTATTCAACCTACAAGCCAAAAGATTGGCGCGTGGAGTTACTGACCTGTATTCATGCTCTGCTTGGCATTTTTTTCATGACAATATTTATTTCCCTTTCCATTAATGCTTTTAAACAATAGGTCCGGCCAAGCATCTCAGGTATTCCCAACCTCATTCAACAGGTCTAATGTGAGTCCATACTACTGAATTATTCTACTACCGCTTTTCATCTTTTTTTGCGTGTTAGCATAAACAATTTTATGACTACACCTTCTACCCCCGATAAGCGTTACTTCCTGAACGGTCTTGCCCTTCAGCATGGCTGCGATCCGCTTTCGCTTGATCCTCACTGGGCATTGCAACAATTATATCGCAATACTCCGCTCGAAGAAATGCAGGAAATGTTCACAGAATTTTGCGAAGCCGCCATCGCTCCTACGTACAACTGGCAACTGGACACGCCGGGCATGCTGCTCCAATATGTAGATCAATTAGAACAATTGATCGAAGCCTGTTTTCTTTTATTGTCCTGGATAAACCCCGAAACACCGGGCGCCAAAAAAAATGAAATCCAGGCAGTCCGTCAGTTTTTCAAGATCCGCAACCTTTCCGGCTGGAAGCAATGGCTGCACCGCTGGGCCATAGGCGCTTTATCGGCCCGGAGCGTCGCAGAACTGGTAGAGCCGGAAGATCTGTTGCCTTTTGTGCAGGGAATGGAGAAGCTTTTAGCAGCAGGAGCGCAGCTATCGAAAGAAAATAAAAAAAGATGATCACACTAAAGACATACACTCCAATCACAAATCCCTTAACTTTAGTTACTTTAAAATTATCGCTATGCTCGAAAATCTTCTTAACCTGGTAAAACAACAAGCCGGCTCTTCTATTATCAATAATCCGGCCGTTCCCAATGAAAAAAATGACGAAGCTGTGGCTCTGGCCGGTCAATCCATTACCGGCAGTTTGCAACAACTGCTTTCACAAGGCGGCATCAAGGATGTGTTGTCTATGTTCAGTGGCAATCACGAGATCAACTCATCAAACCCGGCAGTGCAGCAGGTTTCCGGCAACCTGGTGCAAAACCTGATGGACAAACTGGGGCTCGATCAGCAGCAAGCCGGCTCTGTAGCCGGTGGGCTTGTTCCGGATGTGCTGAAAAACCTGGTGAACAAAACAAATGATCCTAACGACAACAGTTTCGATATCCAGGGCATTTTCAATTCCCTTAGCGGCGGTGGCACTTCAGGCATGAACATGCAGGGTCTGCTGGATAAATTCAAAGGTGGTCTTGACCAGGACGGAGACGGAGATGTAGACCTTCAGGACCTTACCGCAGCCTTTTCCGGTAAAAGCGGTGGCGGAGGAATAATGGACAAGCTGAAAGGGCTCTTTAATTAAGTAAGATTACATAAAGAACGAAACAGGCTTTAGCAAACTGGTTTGCTAAAGCCTGTTTTTATTTGTATCCCACAGGAAGATCCAGCAATTATCTTTCTTACCCCGTCATTCATCGTTGCCTTTCGCCGGCTTGTAGATATTAGGTTAATATAAAGATAACGCACCCATTCAGCATGCCACCTTTCCCTATTTTTAATCCTGCTAAAATGTTTTTGCATGAAACTGACTTCAATTATATTAACTCTTGCCACGCTTCTTCCGACACTGGCTTCCGCATCACCTGTTGCTTCCGACACCTCCATCATTCAGCATGTACAGGATGGCAAATTGCTGGAATGGCCTTCTGAAAAATTTACGGCAGATAATGAAACAAGGATCAAATACGCGATCGATAATGACAGCCGCAATTTATATATTGCCATGCTTGTTCCGGACTACGCTACGCAAATGAAAATGATGCGTACCGGCATGACAGTTTATATAGATCTAAAAGGCAAGAAAAAAGAAAGCCGCGGCATCGAGTTTCCTGTAAAACCGGACAGAGGGCAGGACTTCACTCCTACTGAAGGCCCCAGACCCGCCAGAAGTGAGGGCGAAGAGCAGAATGCTTCCAAACGGGAAGCCAACCGCCTGATGATGCGCAACTCAATGGCTATAAAACAACTGAACACCATAAAATTTTTCGGGTTTGGAGAAACCGAATCTGTTCAGCAGGTGCTTGATGTACCCGGCAGCATACAGGTCGCTTATAAATGTGATACAACGGAAGCCATGGAAATCGAATACTGTATTCCTCTTTCTTTATTAGGTGATGCGGCCAGTCTTCATCAAAAACTCATCAGCATTGGCTGTAAGATCCATGCAATGGAGATGCGTTCCGGTGGTTTTGGTGGTGGCAGCGGAATGGGAGGAATGAGTGGTGGCGGTATGCGTGGTGGTGGCCGCGGAATGGGCGGACGTGGAGGAATGGGTGCTGGAGCGAACGGTGGAATGGACAGGGAAAGTATGATGAAGGAGCAAACATTCTGGACGAAATACACTGTGACCGGTCCTGGGAATTAATGCTCCCTGAGAATTGTTGGTTAAGCCCTTTTCAATTTATCTTAGCACAAATCACCAACAATTCTCAGTCAGTGTCATTAGATGAATTCGAAGACATAATAAAACGCAAAGTCTTATACCCGTTTACGTAAATATTCAATCGCCAACACAATAGCAATACCCAGTGTGTACGCGATCAGGTCTATCCATTCAAACAAATTGCCAATAACGACATTTGCAACCCGTGAATGCTGAAGACCCAAAAGCTTTACAAGTTTAAAGTACTGTAATATTTCAAGGAGATAAGAAAACAAAAGCACCCCTATTGCTGTTTTAACCGGGCTTACATTTATAAACGCCCTGATAAAACAATACAATAGGATCACAACAAGCAAATCGCCGATATACGGCCGGACGATCTTGTCGTGCACATACAACGCTATCAAAACTTCAATAACAAAAAGGAGAACAGCAAGAAGGAAATAGGTTTTGTTGAACCGGAAAACAGGGTGGCGCATTTATCTATTTATTTTTTAACCAGGCAGGCTTTGATTAATCCAATATCCTCAGCACTTCCAGGTCCTTATTCAGTACAGCCATCTTTGCATCATATCCCCTTTGTATTTTTCCCAGCCGGTCTTCCATTTTCATCACCTTTGCAGGATAAAGTGAACACATACGCAATGCTTCGCCCAGCTCCACATTGGCAAAGGAGGTTAACCGCTGCACCGCTTTATTCATTGTTAATGCAGAACCGCTCAATATACCGCTCGCTGCATATTTATCACCGGCAAATTGATGAGGATAAGCTCCTTTATTCGTTTCCGTTACAGCATCGGTAATTACAAACAAGCGGTCTTTCATTACCTGCTTCGCTATCCGCACCGCTGCATAATCCACATGATGGCCATCAGGAATAATGCTTGCCATTACGGCATCATCATCCATTGCAGCGCCAACCAATCCTGGTGCGCGATGCTGCAACGGGCTCATGGCATTGTATAAATGTGTAACAGTGGTGATGCCATTGGAAAATCCTTGTTTCGCCTCTGTATAAGTAGCATTGCTATGCCCTGCTGAAATGATGATCTCCTGGCTGGCGATATAGCTTATCAGCGATGGGCCGCATATTTCCGGGGCAAGCGTGATGATCCTGATCACATCTTTTCCGTATTCCAGCAATGCTTTCACCTCCTCTGCTGATGGGGTATGGATCAATGATTCTATATGTGCCCCTCTTCTTACCGGGTTGATCCAGGGGCCCTCAAGATGCAGACCCAATACGCCCTGTCCACCCATTTTCCAGTATTCCCTCACCGCATCTATGCATCGATGAAATACTTCGTAAGTATTGGTTGCTACAGTCGGCATGCACCAGGCTGCACCACCACTCCGGCAATATTCATTCAGCTTATATAATGAATCAGCTTCCGGATAAACAGACAACAGCTTTCCATAAGCTCCATAGATCTGCAGATCGATAAAAGCCGGTACCAGCATTGCATTTTCAAACCGTTCCACCGGCAATGAAGCAGGGATCTCATTTTCTTTAATCAGCTCTATGATCTTTCCATCCACGATCATCACCCCGTATCCTGTCAGCCATTCTTCACCGGTAAAAATTTCGTCAGCGATATATACTTTCTGTTGAAGCATTCTTCTGTTTGTAGATTGATCGAATTGAAACAGCCATTATAATTTCCAGAACCGTCCAAACAAGCCCAGGTATTTTTCTTTTACTACCGGCACTGCCACTTTTTTATTATCAGTTGTAGTGGTGGCGGTAAAAGAAGTGGCTGAAAAAATGGAATAGGCAACACCATTGGTATATTCTATCACAGGAGGGTTCTCCCTTGTGTGCTCCTTTGTATAGAATTCTTTAAAGGTATCCGGCCCTGGCTTCGTGAACACACCAATCAGTATAATGGCGATAATAAAGAGAAAGACAAGAGTGCGGAACTTCATGCGGTTTTTGAGTTAAAGATAATTAGAATCATTAAGCGTTCACTGATTGATCAGCTTCACACAGCGGGAAGAAACAACTTCTATCCCGTTACAAACCTGTACCCGATCCCTTTTATTGTCAGTATTTCCAGCGAAGGGTCTTCTTTCAAATATCCGCGCAGCTTGGTGATATATACATCCAGGTTGCGGCTGTTGAAAAAAGAATCATTTCCCCAAAGCAGGTTCAGTATATCCCGGCGATCGATGATCTTGTCGCGGTTCTGATACAGCAGTTTCAATAATTCCGCTTCGCGGTAAGAAAGTTTTTTTTCTTCACTGCCATTTTGCAGCAATTGACGGTTCAACTGGAAGCTGTATTTGCCCAGTGTAATTGTATCGCCGCTGATCTTTTCAGGCTCGGAGTTTTTATTGCGCAGTGCATTCTGTATCCGCACGATCAGTTCTTCCATGCTGAATGGCTTGCGGATATAATCATTACCACCCAGGGAAAAACCCTTTACCACATCTTCGGTTTGGGTTTTGGCAGTTAAAAAGATAATAGGCACATCTTCATTGATCTCCCTTATTTCATCAGCGATGGTAAAGCCGTCTTTGTTGGGAAGCATCACATCAAGCACGCAGATATCCGGGTTGGCTTTCTGAAAAGCGGCAGTGGCTTTTGCCCCATCGCTTTCCATGATCACTTCAAAACCGCGGCTTTCGAGACTTTCTTTTACTATTTTTCCAAGGAATACTTCGTCTTCTACGTAAAAAACTTTTGTTGCACTCATGTACTTTGTTTTGGCAGTATAATGGTAAAGGTACTGCCCAAACCCTCACGACTCTCTACTTTAATTGTGCCATTGTGCCGGCGCACTACCTGGGCCACATAACTCAGCCCCAGGCCATGGCCTTTTGCATTGTGGGTATCGCCTGCCGGCACCCGGAAGAATTTTTCAAACACTTTGTCCTTGTATTGCGTGGGAATGCCGATGCCATTGTCGGCTACCTGCAGCTCCACCTGGTCGCCCAACTGTTTCAGGCTTACCTGGATAAGAGGATTTTCTTTACTGTATTTCAATGCATTATCCAATAAATTAAACACCACGCTCAGCAAGTGCAGTCGGTCGCCCTTAATGGTGGTATCGCCCTGAAGGCTGATGGATATTTGTGCATGATACTTCTCCAGTTGCAAGCGTAGGGAAGCCACCACTTCATCCACCACATCCTTTAAATTGAACAGCTCATATTTGATCTCGATCTCCTTTTTCTCAAACATGGACAGTTTCAGCACTTTGTCGACCAGCAAACCCAGCCGCTGCAATTCATTCTGTGAAATATCAAGGTATTCCCGTGTGCGTTCAGGATTCTGAATAGCATTGAAATTCTTTAAGGCTTCGATCGCCACGCCAACAGTGGCAATAGGAGTTTTCAGTTCATGGGTGATATTACTGATCAGATCATTCTTCATTTGCGCCAGCCGGTGCTGCCGGAGCAGGCTGCGGTAAAGTGCCACGAACGAAGCAATGGTGATACCGACCAGCAATAACGAGAACAGGATCGGCATTTTCAGCCTGCCTAATATAAATCCTACTTCATTGCCTAATGAGAGCTTGTAAGTCATGGGATTGGAAAAACCAACTGTTACTTCATTCAATGCGGCAGAGTCAGGCGTTGCTTTATCCACTTTGCTTACAGCAAAATCAAGGTTGATCTTTTCGTCTTTCAGCCTGGCAGTATAAGCATCCGTAACTTCTTTTACGGTTACAGAATCTTTCAACGACAAAGAATCTACATTATACAAAAATCGGATTACTGCATCGCGGGTCGTATCCCTGGGAGTAACACGAAAAAAAGGAGCAGGCCCTACTGTAACATGGTCCACTCTGCCCCCTGTAGCAATGTTCTCTGCGTGGGTGAGTGAATCTGCTTTTTTTCTTCCATAGCGGATAGTTACGTCACGAGCTTTTGAAACCAGGCCTTTTTCGACTTTCATTTCCCTTATCTCATCCGGGTCAAGGGAATCAATTTCGTTAAGGGCCAGCTTTATTACTCCTTTCATGGGGACTCTTTTAAAAATCTCCTGTAATGAATCAGCTACTTTATTAAGGGAGTCTTTCAGTCCCGCCAATACAACTTTTCCATATTGATGATTGATGCTATCCGGCAAATCAATCCCCTTGATCCTTTCCTGCAACAGGTTCATCATGGTGATCACCGGTTCTTTTCGGGCAGCAACAGATCCCTGTACCTTTTCAGGTCTGTCGCTTCTGTCATTTCTATCCTTTCTTTTAAAATGCATGCTCATAGGAGGAGGCATGAACATGGTAGAATCGAACCGTACATTGGCTGTCTCCAGCTTCAGCTTGGAGGCCTGCAGGCGCAGGATCGTTTGCCGGAAAGCCGCATTGGTCTTGATCTCCAGGTTCTGCTTTTCCCGGTTATAATTATCCCGAAGCCAGTATGCCTGGAAGCCTGCTATCCCTACAATGGTCAACAGCATAAAAAACAGCAGAAGCTTCAATTGCCCTGAGCTCTTTGGTTTTGCCTGACTGACTGATGAATGTTTCATTTTTTTCGATTCGATACCAAATGTAACCAATACTTCCAGCCTGAACAGGCCGTATTAACCTTTATTAACCTTATTGCAAGGTGGGTTAACCTCCTCCCGGAAGGCCTCGCAGTAGATTTGAAACCTATTAAAAAACTACCAAAATGAAGAGAATTGTACTTCCCTGCCTGAGCCTTTTACTGACAGGCAGCCTTTTCGCCCAGCAAAAAGAAGGCAAGGTAACTTATGAACGTTCCGTTCAGATGCAGATCACCATGGCCACCCGCGGTGGCGAACCACAAACCATTTCGCAAACACGGACCAACAAGTTTGAACTGAATTTTGCCAACAACCAGATGAGCTGGAAACAACTGGAAGATGATATCCAGGCAGATGAAGCCGCCCAGACAGGAGGTATGATGATCCGCAATTTGGGAAGCGGCCAGGACGATATCACTTTCTGTGATTTCTCCCAGTCAAAAAAAGTGGAGCAACGCGATTTTATGGATAAACGTTTCCTGATCTCCGACAGCATTCAAAAAGGCAACTGGAAACTCGCCGATGAAACCAAGACCATCCTCAACCACCTTTGCCGCAAAGCCACTACCCAACGCATCGGAAAAAGAATGAGCATGGGTATGCAAAACGGGAAAATGGAACGTACGGAAGTAGACGATACCACCACCACCATTGCATGGTTCACTACAGATATTCCCGTGCCGGCCGGCCCTGAAGTGCAGGGACAATTGCCCGGTCTTATCCTGGAACTCGAAGTCAATGGTGGAAGAACCATTTATAAAGCGCTGGACATACAGGCCAAACCAGACATGGCGGCCATTAAAGAACCGACTAAAGGCAAAAAAGTAACCCGCGCAGAATTCACTGAAGAAACAAAGAAGCTGATAGATCAAATGCAGCAGAACGGGGGAATGCGGTTTAGGATGAACTGATGTTTATTTTAATAGCTTTGCGGATATTTTATACTGATGAACAATGTCCTGATCATCGACGATGAAGAAAAGCTCCGCAGTTTACTTTCCCGTATCATCCGCCTCGAAGGTTTTGAGATACAGGAAGCCGATTCCGGTAAAGCCGCTTTAAAAAAACTACAGCAAAAGGATATTGATGTGGTCCTTTGCGATGTGAAGCTCCCCGACAGTAATGGCATAGAGCTGGTAAAAACGATCAAAGAGAATTATCCGCTGGTTGAGATCATTTTATTGACAGCCTATGGAGATATTGCTGACGGGGTGCAGGCAATGAAAAATGGTGCGTTCGACTATATCGTAAAAGGCGATGACAATGGCCGGATCATTCCATTGCTGCACCGGGCAGTGGAAAAAGTGGCCCTGGTAAAACGGGTGCAGCAACTGGAAAACAGGACCGGTAAAAAATATTCATTCGAAAGCATTATCGGCCGCTCCAAACCAATCCAGGCAGCTATTGAGCTGGCACAAAAAGTAGCCGTTACCCAAACGCCGGTTTTATTGCTGGGAGAAACAGGTACCGGTAAAGAAGTTTTTGCTCAGGCCATTCACCAGGCAAGCAGCCGGAATAAACAATCCTTTGTAGCCATTAACTGCTCTGCTTTCAGCAAAGAATTGCTGGAAAGCGAGCTGTTTGGCCATGTTGCAGGTGCTTTCACCGGTGCCATTAAGGATAAGAAAGGTTTATTTGAAGAAGCACATAAAGGCACGATCTTTTTGGATGAGATTGGTGAAATGGCAATCGATCTCCAGGCAAAACTATTGCGCGTACTGGAGTCCGGCGAATTCATTAAAGTAGGTGAAAGCAAACCCAGCATAGTGGACGTGCGCATTATTGCTGCAACCAACCGAGAACTTACCACAGAAATAAAAGCCGGTCATTTCAGAGAGGATTTGTATTACCGTCTCTCCGTTTTCCAGATAAAGCTTCCTTCGCTGAAAGAAAGGAGTGGCGATATAGAAGCATTGGCAAAACATTTTGCTGCATTGTATGCTGTTAAAGCCATCAATAAGAAAAGCATCAACCTGTCGCCTGATTTTGTGTCGGCATTGCAGCAATATAACTGGCCGGGCAATATTCGAGAATTAAAGAATGTAATCGAAAGGGCCGTTATTCTTAGTAATGGCAATGAGCTTACCACAGCAGAGCTTCCACTTGAACTACAGGCTTTTTCTTCAGAGTTGTCAGCAGGGCTTTCCGCTTTTTCACTGGCCAGTGCAGAGAAACTGCATATACAGAAGGTGCTGAACTATACAAATGGGAATAAAACAGAAACAGCGCGGTTGCTGAATATCGGGCTAACAACGCTGTATCGTAAGATTGAAGAATATAAGATCGGGTAAACTGAATTAATTCAATTGTATCGCAAAGAGCGCAAAGATTCCGCAAAGAACGCAACGTAGCGCCCTTTGCGGAATCTTTGCGCTCTTTGCGATACTAAAACTAAAAGCTGACAGCAACAGATCCGGTTACAACCGTATTCATTTTCACCTGTTCATTCCCTTTCTTAAAAACAGCATCCTTACTATTAAGAGCCCTTCCTTCCACTCTTACCAATACATTTTTAGCCGGTGAATAATCCACGTTCAACGAATAACCCATGGTTTGAAAACCTTTCGGCGTGCCGGTGGCGATGATCACTCCGTTCTCATCCTTATAATATTCCACACGCCCTGCCAGTGCCCACTGATCATTGAAAGCATACCGCAGAATGGCGACCGGGGAATACCATGTATTAGTGCCGCTACCTGTCGCACTCTTTTCTTCTGTGCCAATATCAAACCCGGCAGTAATCCCAAATTTGTCTGTAACATTGAAGATGCCATATACATTATGGAAGATGCGCATCAGCCGGGCACTATCGGGCTTATCAGTACCGATAAACGTACTGTAGTTCAATGTCACTTTTGATGATGGCTTAAATTGTATCTGTGAACCCCAGTTCATCAATGAATTGCCATCCACTCTTTTTATCCTTTGCCAACCATTCAGCGCAAGCACACTGAAAAACCATTTTTCATTATTGGTTGTATAGCTAAGCTTGGCGCCACTTTCATAATATGGAGAGTTGTCTGCCAGCATGCTTCTTGTAAGCGCCCAGCAATCTTTGCTTACAGCACTTTCAAAACCAATATGCGAGCTGAATATACCGGCATCAAGCCAGAGGTTTTTGGTCTTGCTTAATTTAACACCTGCATTTGCTTCAAAAATATTTTTCAGCACACCGGGCTCTGCGGCATAGTTCGCATTCATATAGGTACCTGCGGCCAGCGCCAGATTCGCCCTTACCCGTTCTGCATTATAAGCACCTTTTATAAACCCCAGGTTCAGGTTAAATTCATTATGCCGGTTATGGCTGTATATAAATCCAGGCCGGTTATTATCCAGCGGCTTATTGAAGTCATAACTGTAGTAAGCTTCTACATAACCTGAAACAGTAAATGCAGGCACAGGTGTTTCCTGTGAATTAACCGAGCCAACAATAAAAGATTGGGCACCTATCAGCATGGCAATTGCCATTAAAACAGTTCTCATAACAGATGATATATTTAATAGTGAGTGATTGTTATTTAAGAGCGTCCAGTGCTATATTCAATTTGAGCACATTCACTTTTGATGGGCCAAACAGGCCAAGCATCGGCCCATCTGTTTGTGCTTCCACCAGCATCAGCAATTTCTTTTGATCGATATTCCTTACTGCTGCAATACGCGCGACCTGAATTTTAGCAGCAGCAGGCGAAATATCCGGATCAAGGCCACTGCCGGATGCTGTTACCAGTTCAGCCGGAATATCTTCTTTCTTTACCGCCGGATTATGCACCAGGAAGCTGTCGATCCTGTTCTGCACCAGCTTGAGATAATCAGGATTGGAAGGGCCTTTGTTGGAACCAGCAGAGCCTGCTGCATTATAATCCACAGCAGAAGGGCGGCCCCAGAAGTATTTATCTTCTGTAAACCGCTGACCGATTTTTTCATACCCTACTACTTTACCATTCACGGTAATGGTTTCTCCTTTTCCACCACCAGGCGCCAGCTTGCCTGTACCTGCTATCAGCAGGGGAAATATAACGGCACACAGCACGATCATTACCAGCGTGAGCCTGAGTGAAGGGCTTATATATTTTTTCATTTTACTTTTTATTAATAATGACAGAATAGCTTTTGCTTATAAAAAAGCTCCTACAATAAGATCAATCAGTTTTATACCGATAAAAGGAACAATGATCCCTCCCAGCCCATAGATCAGCAGGTTCCTTCTCAGCAAAGCCGATGCACCTATTGGTTTATATGCCACACCTTTCAATGCCAGGGGAATTAATATGGGTATAATGATGGCATTGAAAATAACTGCTGAAAGGATCGCGCTTTCAGGGCTGGCAAGATGCATCAGGTTAAGTCCCTGCAATGCAGGAATGGAGGTGATGAATAATGCCGGTACGATTGCGAAATATTTAGCCACATCATTGGCAATAGAAAAGGTCGTAAGCGTGCCGCGTGTCATCAGCAGTTGT
>Ga0180223_1000331_pt1 | contig 69150 bp, 65 predicted proteins | sample eDN5th30CKraftOP_FD_151337 | JGI IMG/M metagenome (GOLD analysis project Ga0180223, IMG submission 151337) | Enriched Organic Plus compost microbial communities from Emeryville, California, USA - eDNA 5th pass 30_C Kraft OP (version 2) (version 2) ...
ACTATCGCGGCAATGTCCGGGCGGGAGACGAGGTCAGTGCGATCACCTGGGTCGTCCGAGCGCCGCGGGGTGCCCGCTATGCACGATGTGTCGAATTCCATGCCGAAGACGGCCGGACGATCGTCGCCTCGCTGACCCAATGGGCCCTGGTCGATCGGGAAACCGGCAAGCTGGCCCGCGTCCCGGTGGAGGTGGCGGCTCCGTTTCTAAGTGACGATACCGCGCAGAAGGAAATTGGATGAGCGATATCAGGAAAGTGGCGGTTCTCGGCACGGGAGTCCTCGGGAGCCAGATCGCCTTTCAGACGGCCTATAGCGGCTTCGATGTTGTCGCCTACGACATCAGCGAGGAAGCGCTCGAACAGGCGTGCGCACGGCTGGCGGCGCTCGTCGAAACCTACACGAACGAGGTGTCGGGCGCGGCTGGCGGCAAGGCGGCCGGGGCGCTCAAGCGGATCGCTCTGCTGAGCGATCTCGGCGCGGCCGTCGCGGACGCGGACCTCGTGATCGAGGCGGTTCCGGAGGTTCTTTCGATCAAGCAGGCGCTCTACGAGAAACTGGCGGGGCTCGCGCCGGACAGGACGATCTTCGCCACCAATAGCTCGACCCTGCTGCCGAGCGACCTGAAGGCTTACACCGGCCGACCGGACCGGTTTCTGGCGCTGCACTTCGCCAACAGCATCTGGAAGTTCAACACCGCCGAGGTGATGGGCACGGACGACACCGATCCGGCCGTGTTCGATGCCCTGATCGCCTTCGCCTCCGCCATCGGCATGGTGCCGATCCCGGTGCGCAAGGAGAAAGCGGGTTACGTCCTCAATTCGCTTTTGGTGCCGCTCCTGAACGCGGCCGCCGATCTGGCGGCCGGCGGCTATGCCGAGCCGGAAGATGTCGACAAGGTCTGGCGGATCGCCACCGGCGCGCCGATGGGGCCGTTCCAGATCTACGACATCATCGGATTGAACACCCCCTACAACATCCTCTCGCATGGCGACGAGCATGCTCAGTCGCTCGCCGCCTGGCTGAAGGAAAACTACATCGACAAGGGCAGGCTCGGCATCGCCTCGGGCGAAGGCTTCTACAGCTACAAGCCCTCCGCAGACTGATCCCAACAAGAAGAACAGGAGTTCGCCATGCACTATAGCAGCGGAAACTATGAAGCCTTCGTGCGTCCCCGCAAGCCCGAGGGCGCCGACAAGAAGACGGCCTGGTTTGTCGGTTCGGGGCTGGCGGGGCTTGCCGGCGCGGCCTTCCTGATCCGCGACGGCGGCGTTTCCGGCGACCGCATCACCATCCTTGAAGAGCTGGAAATCCCTGGTGGCGCGCTCGATGGTCTGGACGTGCCCGAAAAGGGCTTCGTCATTCGCGGCGGCCGCGAAATGGAAGAACATTTCGAGTGCCTGTGGGACCTTTATCGCTCGATCCCCTCGCTGGAGATCGAGGACGCCAGCGTGCTCGACGAGTTCTACCGGCTCAACAAGGACGATCCCAACTTTTCGCTCCAGCGCACGACGCAGAACCAGGGCCAGGACGTGCCCGACAAAGCGCTGTTGACGCTAAACGACAAGGCCCAGAAGGACCTGCTCTCGGTCTTCCTCGCGACGCGCGAGGAGATGGAGAACAAGCGTATCAACGAGGTCTTCGGCGAAGACTTCCTCAAAAGCAATTTCTGGCTCTACTGGCGCACCATGTTCGCCTTCGAGGAATGGCATTCGGCGCTGGAGATGAAGCTCTACCTGCACCGCTTCATCCATCATATCGGCAGTCTCGCCGACTTCTCCTCGCTCAAGTTCAACCGCTATAACCAGTATGAATCGATGGTCCTGCCGCTGGTGAAGTGGCTGACCGATCACGGCGTCACGTTCCGCTACGGCGTCGAGGTCACCGATGTCGATTTCGACATCCAGCCCGGCCGCAAGCAAGCGACCCGCATTCACTGGAAAGAGCGCGGCGTCGAAGGCGGCGTCAATCTCGGGCCAGACGATCTCGTCTTCATCACGATCGGCTCGCTGACCGAGAATTCCGACAATGGCGACCACAGGACGCCGGCGAAGCTCAATGAAGGACCGGCGCCGGCCTGGGACCTGTGGCGCCGCATCGCCGCGAAGGATCCGGCCTTCGGCCGCCCCGACGTGTTCGGCGCCCATATCCCGGAGACGAAATGGGCCTCCGCCTCCATCACTGCCCTCGACGCCCGCATTCCGGCCTATGTCGAGAAGATCACCAAGCGGAACCCCTTTACCGGCAAGATCGTCTCCGCCGGTATCGTCACGGTGAAGGACTCGGCGTGGCTGCTGAGCTGGACGGTTCATCGCCAGCCGCATTTCAAGAAGCAGCCCAAAGATCAGATGATCGCCTGGTTCTACGCGCTCTTTGTCGATTGCCCCGGCGACTTCGTGAAGAAGCCGATGCAGGAATGCACCGGTGAGGAGATCACCCAGGAATGGCTCTATCACCTCGGCGTGCCGGTCGAGGACATTCCCGAACTCGCGGCATCCGGCGCCAGCACCGTTCCCACGATGATGCCCTATATTACCGCCTTCTTCATGCCGCGCCAGGCGGGTGACCGGCCGGACGTGGTGCCGGAGGGCGCGGTCAACTTCGCCTTCATCGGCCAGTTCGCGGAATCGAAGCAGCGGGACTGCATCTTCACCACGGAATATTCGGTGAGAACCCCGATGGAGGCCGTCTACACGCTGATGAATGTCGAGCGCGGCGTGCCGGAGGTCTTCAACTCGACCTATGATATTCGTACACTTCTTGCTGCGATCGGTCCGCTGCGGGACGGCAAGGGCATCGATCTTCCCGGACCGGCCTTCCTGCGCAAGCTGCTGATGAAGAAGCTCGAAGGCACAGAGATCGCCAAGCTGCTCGAAGAGTTCCATCTGATCGAGGAGTGAACAAAGGCCGGAAGGCACGCGCGGCGTGTGAAAGGTGATGAATGGCCGACGACGATCAGAAGAGCGAACGCGCCGCCGAGGTGACTGGGGCGCACGGCCATCATCACCATCATGAGCCGGACGGCGAAACGCCGTCCGGTCACGTCGACCATGATCCGGTCTGTGGCATGGTGGTCGATCCCGCCAGGACCGCTCACAAGGCTGAGTATGAAGGCGAGCGTTACGCCTTCTGCTCGGCCGGCTGTAAGGCGAAGTTCGACGCCGACCCCGTGCATTATGCAGCACGGGTAGCGCATGCCGAGCCGCACCATGAGGGTGCTGCTACCCATGGCGATCATTCCCACCCTAGGGTTCAGACTCAATCGACGACATCTATGCGACTTATGAGTGTCTCAGGACGTTGATAAGGCGTCCGAACGGGTCGCGGACATAGAAGCGTCTGACGCCCCAAGGCTCGTCCGTCGGACCATACTCGACTTTCAGCCCGGCTTTCTCGGCGCGCTGCTGGACTTCTTCGAGGTTGTCGACTTCGACAGAGAGATCAGGAACAGCCGTTCCAGAACCTCCTTCGCTGGCAATGCTGACCTGTGGCCTGCCATCTATCGCCGGCGCAGCAAACGTAATAATCCAGCCATGATCCATGACGGCTTCGAGGCCCAATATGTCACAATAGAATGACCGAGCAGCATCAGGATGGGGCGCAGCGATATTGGCGATAATTCGTTTGACGGCCATGGTTCTTTCCTCGGTTTAAGAAGCATAACGTTCTCAAAGCCAGAACGCGACGGCAGCCGCAACCTGAAGGCGTCCGTTGGCGGCTGCCACCTGCTCCCCAAGCAACGCGAACACTTTCCGCACGGCTTCGACGTCTTGGTCGCGCCACGTCACTGGATCAGCCTTTCGATCGCCGGCTGTCCGGCGTGGAAAATAGACCTGACTAGGCTGATCGTAGATCAGCAATCCGGGAACGGGGTGATGGGGCAGCGACAGGAAAAAGGTCTGTAGCGCGAGGGTGAGCGCAACATGATAGGCAAGCCAGTTCGCGCCGCTGCCGATCTCCCATAAATAGTCGTCCCGGGTCCCGCGGATCACCTTCACCGTCAAGTCCTGGATCATCAGACGGACCGGCGCTTCGGGCCATTCGGCATCGAGCCGCGGTATCAGGCGACCGGTGGTCGCTTCGATGCTGTCGATCGCATTGCGGAGCTTCCGCTGGATCTCACCTTCCGAGAGCGGCTCGACGGCCAGCCCACGATCATCGTGGTCGACGAGGGCTGGAAGGCGCTCGACGATGAAGTCTTCGCCATCCAGATCAAGGATTGGGAGAAGACGATCCGCAAGCGCAACGGCATCGTCGGCTTTGCCACGCAGAGCGCGGAGGATGCGCTGAGCAGCCGCATCGCCAGCGCGATCGTCGAGCAGGCGGCGACCCAGATCTTCACCGCCAATCCCAAGGCGCAGGCGCGCGACTATGTCGAGGGCTTCGGCCTGACGCCCTATGAATATGATCTGGTACGCACCCTGCCGGACACTGCGCATTGCTTCCTGATCAAGCATGGCCATGACAGTGTCGTCGCGCGGCTCAACCTCTCCGGCGAGACCGAGATACTGACCATCCTGTCGGGCCGCGAGCGGACGGTCCGTCTGCTCGACGAGATTCGCGCGCGCACGGGCGATGATCCGGGGGCGTGGCTGCCCGAACTGCTCAAGGTGGCCTGATGGCGGTCTGCCCGGCCTTCGATCCGCTTGGTCCGTTCATCACGGGCCTCGCCGGCTTCATCGACTGCCATGCCCGGGCGCTTGGCGAGCTTGGCTATCTCTCCTGGACGCAGAGCGGCGCTGCCACGCCCTTGCTCGGCGGACTGGTCACGATCCTGGTCGCGCTGTTCGGCTATCGCCTGCTGCTGGGACAGACGCCTGATCTTCATACGCTGATCTTGCTGGTCATCCGGGTCGGACTTGTGCTGGTCCTCGCGACGCAATGGCCGGCCTATCAGACGCTCATTTACAACGTCATCATCGAGGGTCCTGTTCAGATTGCCGGCCAGGTCCTCGCGCCTGATGGGCTGGGCGGCGGCGATCCTCCCGGCTTGCTGACGCGCGGCCAGGCCGTGATCGACATGATCGCCGCCCTGCTGGACCCGGCACGCACCAAGGCGTTGGCGCCGGCGGACATCGAGCAGCTTCAGACCGGCTCGCTCGCCTTTCTGATCTCCACGCTCGGCGGCCTGCTGACGACCCGGCTGACCGCCGCGCTGCTCTTGGCCTTGGGGCCGCTGTTCGTGGCCTGCCTGCTCTTCGACGGCATGCGCGGGCTGTTCGTCGGATGGGTCCGGGGTCTCGGCTTCGCGGCCCTGGGCGCCATTACCCTCCCCGCGCTGCTGGCGCTGGAGCTGGCCATTGTCGAGCCGCAGTTGCGCGCGTTCGAGGCCGCGATCGGCGCAGGGCAGCGCGTGCCGGCGCTGGCGACCGAGTTCCTGGCCACGACAGCCTTGTTCGGCTTCGCCTTGATCGCGCTCCTCGTCATGGCGGCGCGCGTCATGGGCAGCTTCGCATTTCCGGCCAGCTTGGTTCAACTGATCCGGCAGTCCGGCCGTGCGCTCGTTCCCGCGTTCACAGGCACACGCCCGCCGGCCACTGCCCAGACAATCGCCGAACGCCCCACACATGAACGCGCGCAAGCCCTGTCCGACGCCATCCTCACCATGGAACGGCGCGAACACATCCGGTCGAGCGTGCAAGCGTACGCAACCCGGTCGACGAACACCGACAATATGGGCGATCGCCGGCCGGACCGGCGCGCGGAGAGCGAGCCGCTCGGCCAGAACTGGCGGCGCACGACGCGGCGACAATCCGCCAATGCCGCGCGCAGGGAGAGACGGCTTTGAGCACATCCGACCCCACGACGGCGCAGCAGGCCAAAGATATCCATGATCTGGCGGGCGACGTCCCGGCAGAAGTATTGCGCAAGGCCATGGCCAATGCCGGGGCGAAGCGCGGCATACTCTGCGATGGCAGTCCGCATCAGAAGATCGAGATCCTCGCAGTTCTTATCGATCGCATCGACCTGCCTGAGGATCGGATCGATCTGACTCTCGCCCCTGCCCAGTTGCGGGACCTCTTGGAGCTTCCAGCAGAGCCAGCATCGTCGGAACCGCTCATCCGGTCTCTTCCGGTGGTCAAGGTTCGGCGTGGACATCAGTTGCGCCTGGTCATCCCGAGATCTGAAGCCATCCCGGTGCGTCAGCGTGACGAGAAGCTGGTCAGCCTGATCGCCGAGGCGCATGAGGCGCGCAAGCTGCTGTTTGCCCATCCCGGCAGGTCGCTCTCGGCCATCGGTTCCGCCCATGGACGATGCCGCACACGGCTCGGGAAGCTGATCGCTCTCTCCTGCATGGCGCCGGACATCATCCAGGCCGTGCTGGAAGGCCGGCAACCGGCATCACTCACGGCCAGGACACTGCTCCGCACCGAGCTGCCGATCGCATGGGATGCGCAGCGGCAGTTGCTCGGGTTTAGCTAGCTCCAGTCTCACAATGAGATGCCAGGACGGGCGCCGATCGGGCGCCCTCTTTTGTCACCGAGAGCTTGTCCTCACATGATCTGCAGACAGTTTTTCAGGACCTGAGACGGTAGGGGAGAAACGCGGCCTTGGGCTTTGCTGGGGAGACGTCTCCGACTGCAGGTCGCTCTCGCCCTCCCGCAAAGGGCGCAGAACTGCGCGACTTCTCCGGCCGAAGCCGAGAACAGTCTGTTCTGCTCAATTCCAAGGACTGTCTGGTGCGGTCGAGAAGACTCGAACTTCCACGGGCTTTCGCCCACAACGACCTCAACGTTGCGCGTCTACCAGTTCCGCCACGACCGCACATCAGGAGGGTGGAGCCGCGGGCGGCTCCGAGGTAGGCGGCGGCCTTTAGCAAAGGGGCCGGGGGGTTGCAACTGTCCTACGCAAGGAAATTTCATGCCCGGCGGGGCGGGTCCAAAGGCCATGGACAGACGCGGCCGCAGCCGTCATTCAGGGCGTTTGCGGGCCTGGTTGCGCCACGCAATGCAGCACGCCATGCGGTCTGATGAGGGACTTTTCGCCATGCCGATCCATGCCGTCGCATCGCCGCGCCAGCGCCTCCGCGCGGACGGGCGCGGGTCCGCCCGAATCGTTCGATCGGGCATCGGAGGCGGCCTGTTCATTCCGGGCGGCGTGGCCGGCGCGCAGCCGGGTCGCGGGGCGGCCGGATATCCGTGGCGCCCGAACCCACGGCATGACGCGCGCGCCGATCTCGCCCGCACCGGCCAGCCGGCCCCCCGATACCTGACACCTGACACCTGACATCCCGCCGCACGGATCGACCCCGCCATGACCGCTCTCTCCACCCCGCACGGGCCGACCGGCCTCGCCGCCGAGGCGCGGCGCATCGCGCGGCTGGCCTGGCCGATCATCCTCACCAATCTCAACTGGACGATCATGCATGTGATCGACGTGACGGTGGTGGGCCTCGCCGGCACGGGCGAGCTGGGCGCGCTGGCCGCCGGGCGGGTCATCAACTTCGTGATCCTCATGCTGCTGCTGAGCGGCATGTCCGGCATCGTGGTGTTCACGAGCCGGGCGGACGGCGGCGGCGACCTGCCGCGCACCGGCAGCCTGTGGCGCGAGGCGGTGCTGACCGGCCTTCTGCTCGGCATCCCCAGCGCGCTGCTGATCGGCTTCAATGCCCATGCCGCGCTGGCGCTCACCGGGGTTGCGCCCGAACTGGTGACACCCGGCGCGCATGTGCTGGTCGCCATGATGATCGGCCTGCCGGGGCAGATGCTGCTCATCGCCTGCGGCTACTTCCTGGAAGGGGTGAGCGCGCCGCGCCGCGTGCTGGTGGTCAATCTCGCCACGCTGCCGCTCAACGGCCTGCTCGCCTGGGCGATGACGCTCGGCCATTTCGGCCTGCCCGCCATGGGCGCGTTCGGCGCGGCGCTGGCCACCTCGATCAGCGGGACGGTGGGCGGGCTCGCCATGGCCGCCCTCGCCTGGACGCTGCCGAGCGCCCCCGCGCGCGGCCTGCGCCGGCTGGATGCGGCCGCCTGGCGCGCGGCGCTCGGCGGCATCCCCGCGATCATCCGCTTCGGCACCATGCCGGGCCTGGGCGCGGCCATGGAAGTGCTGGGCTTCTCCTGGCTGATGATCCTCTCCACGCGCATGGGCGAGGTGATCGCGGGCGGCTTCCAGGTGATGATCTCGCTACACAATATCGGCTTCGCGCTGGCGCTGGGCCTGGGATCGGCGGCGGGCGTGCGCGTGGGCAATGCGGTGGGCGCGGGCGAGCCGTGGATGGCGCGCAGCCGCACGCTCATCGCCTGCGGCCTCTCGCTGGTCATCATGGGCAGCGTGGTGCTGGTCTATCTGCTGCTGGCCCGGCCGATCGTGGCCGGGCTGACCGCCGACGCCGCCGTCGCGCGCGAGGCGGTGGTGATGCTGCTGATCCTCTCCCCCTTCATCCTGTGCGACGGGCTGCAGGCGATCTTCATCGCCGCGCTGCGCTCGCTGGGCGATCAGGTGGCGGCCGGCCTCAACGGCATCGTCGCCTTCTTCCTGGTGATGAGCCTCGCCGGCTGGGTCGGGTGGCGGCTCGGCTGGGGCTCGGCCGGCCTGGCCCTCGCCTGCGCGATCGGCATGGCGGCCGCCATGCTGCTGCAGGGCGCGCGCTTCTGGGTGGTCAGTTCGCGCTATCGACGAAGCTGAGGTCGAGGTTGCGCGCGTTCTTGGGAATGTCGAGCCGACTTTCCGACACGCGCGCTTCCTCATTGGGCTTGAGGCGCGCCTTGTCCGCCTTGGTCATCCAACTGAACACCAGCCGTCCCTGATCGTCGCGCAGTTCCACCACGATCGGCGGCACGGTCAGCTCCCGGTCGCTGTCGTTGAGGATGCGGGCGCTGAACGCGAAATATTCCTCTCCAGTCGGCAGCTTGCGGCGCTCGGGAGGCGCGGCGAGATAGAAATTGAGCCCCGTCTCGCCCTGTGCCTTGCCGAGGCCGAGACCTGTGACCCAGGACGGCGGGCCGAGCCAGAGCAGCGCGCCGCCCGCCGCGCAGACCAGCAGGAAGAAGGCGATCGCAGCCATGGTCCAGAGCTTCGCCGGATTGCGGCGGCGGCGCACCGGCGCGACATAATCCTCGTCCGGCTGATGGATGAACTCCTGCGCGGGCGGTGGCGGCGGCAGCGGAGCAGCCGAAGCCGAAGCCGAAGCCGGCGCCGCGATGGCGGGCGCGGGATCGACCGGATCGTGCCGGGGCAGCGACGGTTCGCTCGCATCCTGCGCGCCCGGCTCCGGCACGGCGCTCTCCGGGAAGGGATCGCCGGTTGGCGCAGGCGGCGCGACGGGCTGCGGCGGCACGGCCGCTTCCGGCGGCGATTGCGGCTCGGGCTCCGGCGGAGGCGGGGACGCAATGGCCGCCGCATCGGCGCCGGCCGCAGCCATCGCCGGCTCGGGCTGCCGGACCTCTGCGCCGTCCTGATACCAGCTATGCCGGCACGCCGCGCAGCGCACCTGGCGGCCGGTTGGACCGATGGCGCTATCCGGGACGATATAGCGCGTGGCGCATTGCGGGCAGACGAGGATCATTTCGTGCCATAAACACCGCTTTCTTGCCGAGAGCAAGCGAGCGTTTGCCGCCGCGACGCGGAACGGCGCCCGCATCATGCGCTTCGCCTTGCCCGGGGGGCGAGCCTGTGCCATGCACCGCGCAACGACCATGGGACGCCGCGCCAGAGCGTCCGCACGACGGGGATATGCGGCGCCGCAAATGGCCAATATTGTCCAGTTCGAGAATGTCGGACTGCGCTACGGACAAGGTCCGGAGACGCTGTCCGACCTCAGTTTCTCGCTCGATGAGGGCGCCTTCTATTTCCTCACCGGCGCCTCCGGCGCGGGCAAGACCTCGCTGCTCAAGCTGCTCTACCTCGCCCAGCGACCGAGCCGGGGCGCGATCCGCCTGTTCGATGCGGACGTGGTGACGCTGCCCCGCGCGCGCCTGCCCGGCTTCCGCCGCCGCATCGGCGTGGTGTTCCAGGATTTCCGGCTGGTCCCGCATCTCTCCGCGTTCGACAATATCGCCCTGCCGCTCCGCATCGCCGGCGTCACGGACAGCCAGCTGCGCCCACCGGTGGAGGAGATGCTGCACTGGGTCGGCCTCACCGACCGCGCCCATGCGCTGCCCGCCACCCTCTCGGGCGGGGAGCAGCAGCGCGTCGCCATCGCCCGCGCGGTGATCGGCCGGCCGGAGCTGCTGGTGGCTGACGAGCCCACCGGCAACGTGGACATGGAGATGGCGACGCGGCTCATCACCCTGTTCGAGGCGCTCAACAAGCTCGGCACCACCATCGTCGTCGCGACGCACGACTATAATCTGCTCGGCAAGGTCTCGGATGCACAGATGCTGCGGCTGGAGCGGGGTCGGCTCGCCGATCCTACCGGAGCGCTGCGCCACCCGCCCCGCCCCGCCGGAGCGAGCTGAGATGGCGGACGCGGAACGGAGCGGCGCCATCGTCCAGCCCTATTCGGCCGGATCGCTGCTGCCCAAGGGCCGGCTCACCGGGCCGATGCCCTGGGTGATCGCCATCATGATGTTCCTCACCGTGCTGGCCAGCGCCGCCGGCCTCGCCCTCGATCATGCGGCGCGGACGCTGAGCGCCGACGTCTCGGACCGGATCACCATCCAGATCGCCGAGGCGGACCCGGATGCGCGCGGCCGCGCCGTCAGCCGCATCGTCGCCCTGCTCGGATCGACCGAGGGCGCCACCAATGTGGCGATCGTGCCGGAAGCCACGCTGGTCGCGCAGCTCGCGCCCTGGCTGGGCAGCGACCTCAAGATCAGCGACATCCCCCTGCCCGCGCTGGTCGATGCCGATCTCGTCGTGCCGCAGGGTCAGCGCGAGGCCCGCCTCGCCGCGCTGGACGAGGCGGTCAGGGCGATCAACCCGCAGGCCCGCGTGGAGCCGCACGCCACCTATCTCGCGCCCATGGCCCGGCTGGTGCGCGGCGTCGGCATCCTCTCCTTCGCGGTCGTGGCGCTGATGGCGATCGCGACCGGCGCGGTGGTGGTGCTGGCGGCGCGCGGCGCCCATGCCACCCATCGCGGCACCATCGACATCATGCACATGCTGGGCGCGACCGACACGCAGGTCGTCCGCCTGTTCCAGGAGCGGATGATGCGTGACGCGCTGTTCGGCGCGGTCATCGGCTTTGCCGGCGCGGTCGCCGTCATCCTGCTGGTCGGCCGCTCCGTCTCCGCCGTCGCCTCGGACCTGGTGCAGAGCGTGTCGCTGCCGTTCCATGCCTGGATCCTCCTGCCGCTGCTGCCCGTCGCCGGCGTGGCGGTGGCGTGGTTCTCGGCGCGCGTCACCTTGCAGCGCGCGCTGCACCGCTCGCTATGATCACGCGCTTCTTCGCCCTGCTGGCGCTCGTCTGGGCGCTCGGCTTCGCCTGGTTCGCGCTGTTCCTGCCGCAGCCGCATGGCGACGCGCGCACGGACGCCATCGTGGTGCTCACCGGCTCGGCGGGGCGCATCGACCGGGGCCTTGCCCTGCTCCGCCGCAAGCAGGGCCAGCGCCTGCTCGTCTCCGGCGTCGACCGGGACGTGAAGCCGCGCGAATTCGCCGAGGCCTATCATGTGCCCGCCGACCTCATGCGCTGCTGCGTGACGCTCGGCCGCGAGGCGATCGACACCCGTTCCAACGCCATCGAGACCGCCAACTGGCTGGAGCGCTATCATTTCCGCTCGATGCGGATCATCACCGCCGACTGGCACATGCGTCGCTCGCGCTACGAGCTGTCGCGCCAGATCGAGGAACCGGTCACCATCATCCCGGATGCCGTGCGCAGCAATCCCAGCCTCACCATGCTGCTGCGCGAATATCATAAATATCTGCTGCGCCGCGCCGCCGGCCTGTTCGGGATCTGACCGCGATGCCGCCCCTCTCCCCGCTGGGAACGGCCGTCACCGCCCTCCGCTCCGCCCTGTTCGCGCTCGCCTTCTACGGCATGACGCTGCCGATGCTGCTTGCCGCAATTCTCGCCAGCCCATGGGGGGCGCGCGGCATCGCGCCGGTCGGCAAGCTGTGGGCGCGGCTGCACCGCTTCCTCGCGCGCTGGCTGCTCGGTCAGAAGGTCGTGGTCGAGGGCGTGGTGCCGGACGAGCCGCGCTTCATCGTCTGCAAGCATGAATCCATGTTCGAAACGCTGGACATGCTGTGCATCGTCCATCGCCCGATGATCGCGGCCAAGCAGGAGCTGACCCGGATTCCCGTCTGGGGGCCGGTCGCGCGCGCCTATGGCCTCATCGTCGTCAATCGCGGCGCTGGGGCCAGCGCCCTGCGCGCGATCCGGGCGGAGGCGCGCGCCGCCTTCGCGGCCGGGCGGCCTATCCTGTTCTTCCCGGAAGGCACCCGCGTGCCGCATGGCGAGGCCCCGAAACTGCGCGCCGGTTTTGCCGGGCTCTACGCGGTGCTGGACAGCCCGGTCGTGCCCGTGGCGGTCGACAGCGGCCGGGTGGCGCCGCGCAACAGCTTCCTCAAGCGTGCGGGCACCATCACCTACCGGTTCGGCGCGCCGATCCCGCCCGGCCTGCCGCGCCCCGAAGCCGAGGCACGGGTCCATGCCGCCATCAATGCGCTCAACGCAAAGGCCGACTCGCCCTGACGCGAAATCGATTCGACTCGCCGTTCGTTCATTGTCGTTTCATGCGCGGCGGCGGATAGGACCGGATGATGATGGCCGGGCTGCGCTGGTCGCGGCGACAGGCCATTGCGGGAGATTATCGGGATGAACCGGACCTTGAGAACAATCCGCCGGCGGGTCGCCGCCTTCTGCGGCATCGCGGGCGCGCTCGCGCTGACCGCCTCGCCCGTGATGGCACAGAATGGCACGGTCGATCCCAATACGGTGATCGACGCGGACCTGATGCCCGGCGCGCCCGCCAGCGACACGGGCGTCACGGGCGCTCCGCCGGCCGAGCCGGCGCCCGCCGGCAGCGATCCCTATGATCCCTACAGCGTGCCGCCCGTGGACAACGCCGCGAACCCGGCGAGCGGCGAGGTCGCCGGCAATGCCGCCGCCACGCCCGACCCCGATGCCGTGACCTACAAGGAAGACGATCTGATCGGCGCGGCCGAGGGCGTGTTCGGCAAGGGCGCGGAGGGCCTCGCCGGCATCATCGAGAATATCCTCAAGGATCAGGGCGAGCCAGTCGCCTACATCACCGGCCGCGAGGCATCGGGCGCGATCGGCGTCGGCCTGCGCTACGGCTCGGGCACGATCTTCCACAAGATCGAGGGGCAGCGCGACGTCTACTGGACCGGCCCGTCGATCGGCTTCGATCTGGGCGGCAACGCGGCCAAGACCTTCGTGCTGGTCTATAATCTCTATGACTCGCAGGAGCTCTACAAGCGCTTCATCGCCGGCGAGGGCGCGGCCTATCTGGTCGGCGGCTTCAACGCCAGCTATCTGCGCGCCGGCAATGTCGTGCTCATCCCCATCCGCATGGGCGTGGGCTACCGGCTCGGCGTCAATGTGGGCTATATGAAGTTCACCGAGAACCGGAACTGGCTGCCTTTCTAAGCCCTGTCCTGCTTGAATGGAGGAGTGCTCCTGCGCAGGCAGCGGCACATGCCGGTTCAATATGAACAGGACGGTCTCCAGAGCCGGTGCGATGGCGGTCGGCTCGCATCCGCTGACCCATAACAGGTCAAAACAGGTCGTCATTTCCGTCTTTCGTGCCAAAAATATGGGGTGGAACAGGCAGCTTCCGCCTGCTCCACCCCATTTTGCACGTTCAGCGTCATTCAAACGATAAACCGCTGTTTCCCGCAGGTTTCAGCGGGAGTTCTCCTCAGCGCCCGCCTCCAGCGCCATCCGCGCTGCCATCTGGACCCAGCTCGATCAGCCGGGCCTCGAACAGGCTTGACCGTCCGGCGGCGGCCATCGGGCAGGTCATTCGCCCACAGCCGTTCATAGCGTCACGAGGTCCGAATAGAATTTCCGCGCAACATCCGGATGCGAGCGGAGCCGCGCCTTCAGATGGTTCATGCCGACATCGCGGAACAAAGGATTATCCGGATCGGAACTGACGCCCCGTTCAGCTCGCTTCAGGTCGTCCGGCAGATCGATAAGCGGAATGGTCCCCTCGTGGCTGGCACCCAGGAAGAAGGCGATGGAGAATCGCTCCAGTCCGGCAGGGGGCGATATCGCCGCATGGATATCGGCGCGGACGAAACCATTTGTCGCCAGCTCCAGCAATTCGCCGGTATTGACGACGAATGTTCCCGGCACCGGCGGAGCGTCGATCCAGACACCGTCCTGCCCCTGCACGCGCAGGCCCGGCAGCTTGTCCTGGAGTAGGATGGTAATCAGCCCGCCATCCTTGTGCGCGCCGACGCCTTGATCGGAGGCCATATCCCGGCCCGGATAGCGCAGGATCTTCAGATGCTGGCGGGGACGAGGCGCCACCATGGCTTCGAACGCGCCCTCTTCCTGGCCAAGAGCAATCGCAATGGCGCGCAATACGTCCAGCGCCACCCGCGTGACCTCCGCCTGGTAGCGCGAAATGATCTCCCTGAGTTCCGGCATGGCCGACGGCCACAGATTCGGCCCGATGGTCCGCTTCCATGCGGGCGTGTCCGGACCGATCGACGCGATCTCTTCCTCGCAATCGAAGTCGACCTGCTCGCGCCAGTCGGGACGGCCCTGCGTCAATTCGGCGCCGGCCCGGGTGTAGCCGCGGAACCGGGCGGACCGGATCATCTCGATCTCGAGCTTGGCTGCCTCGGGCAGCGCGAAGAAGCGCTTCGATACCGTCAGCGCCGCATCGATGAGCCCGGGGTCGACGCCGTGGCCGGTCAGATAGAAGAAGCCATGCTCGTGCAGGATATCGCGCAGGTTCGCGGCAACCGTGGCCCGTTCCTGCGCTGTGCCTTGCAGCAAGGCGATGTCGAGTGTGGGGAGGTGCGCCACGGGATCGGCATCAACGGGAACAGGATCATGTTCCGAAATTCGCGCAATTTCACTGATGTCATTAGTAATATCCAACATCAATCCATCCCCATATTTCCGATTATATTATCCGGTTCATGCTATTTAAATTACCGGAAAATCCATATTCACTCGATATTGAGGGGATAATCGCCGATATCGACATCGGGTAAACCACATTATTTCCCACAATTTTGTGGGAACATGCCCATCATCGCCCATAAACGATCGGGGCGACCCCAAATCTCAACAAAAGGCGTGATGGGGATAGCCGGACCATGTCCGTCCAAGACCATGGGGAGAGGCCCCGGAGCCGTGAGACCCGAGGGCCGAACAGCGTCGCGCGCCGCCGGGAATGGGAGATGGCCCACAGATGCCCACGGGAAATCGATCGTCCCACACTTGTCGCGCCCCAGAGCAAATGCAAACGCCGAAAGAAGGTTACCCTGGCCTGGAACGCCGATGACATGGCCAAGGCACGCTATGGCCTGTATCAGATGGATGACGTGCTCATCGACGGCCATCACGCCGGGATATCCATGGACTGCGGCTACATCGCCAACGATCGTAAAATCGTCTCGTTGGCGGTGATTGACGAGGAACATGCCCAGATCGGCAATGAAGTGACTGTGGTGTGGGGCGAGAACCCCCTATCGCAGAAGCCGCAGGTAGAACCGCATGAGCAGACGGAGGTGAAAGCGATCATCGCACCGGCGCCCTATGGTTCTCACGCCCGTACGGTCTCTCTTCGCTGCAGACACCCGACCGGAATGATGCTGAACATCGGCACGAACCGGCAGCAGTTGGAAACGGCGCCGAAGCAAAAAAGGCGTGAGGTGGAATTGCCCCTTACTTCGTAATCGAGAACGCCCATGCCGCGCCAGGCATCCGTCTGGTATATGCAAGCAGCCTCGCAGTCATCGACAGCGATCTCCCATCCCGAGTGGATAGACAACGCCGCGCCGCTGCAGACGTTCATGATCTTCGGCATCCACAAAGGCGATGCTCGAGACGGCCATCGCAGGACTCTCCCGCCGCGGCGCAGTAGACGGGCTTTCCGCGCCTGAGATAATGGCGCAGCCGTGGTTCACGTCTGACGGATGATCCGTCTGTGAACCCAATCGATGACATGTGGCAGCCGGAACGGCGACGTTCCGCCCCATTTCTGACACCCACCCTCAAGACGGCCAAATGCGCGCCCATTCCGGGATGGGTGGTACGGGTGGTCGGACTCGAACCGACATTCCGATCACTCGGAGGCGGATTTTGAATCCGCTGCGTCTACCATTCCGCCACACCCGCATGCCGAGCCGGCATTGCAATGACCGGCGTCCTATAAGTGAGCATTCTGTTCATTTCCAGCCGCATTGTGCAATCTCATGGAGCGTCGAGCCCGACAACCTCAATCAGCCAGCATTGCCTCCAGAGCCGGGCTGAGCCACTCGCGCGTCATCTCGCCGTCGCGCGAGAGGATGCGGGCGGCGAGGCCCTCGCGCGTCGCCAATGTGGCGGCTTCCTCGCGGCCCAGCACGGTGAGCGCCGTCGCCCAGGCATCGGCGTCCATGGCGCGGGGATGGATCACGCTCACCGAGGCGATGCCGTTGCGCACGCGCCGGCCACTGCGCGGATCGAGGCTGTGGTCCCCGCGCACATAATTGCCCGAGGTCGCCACCGCGAGCTGGTGAAGCGCCACGCGCAGCGGCCGCGCGCGCAGGTCCGGCGGCGTCTCGAGGTCGACCCACCAGGGATCGCCGTCCGGGCGCATCCCCCGCCCGACCAGCTCCCCGCCGATCTCCACCAGCGCATGCCGCACGCCATGCGCGCGCAGCAGATCGGCCAGCGCATCGACCGCATGGCCCTTGGCGATGCCGGAGAGATCGAGCCAGATGCCGCCCGGCTGGCGCAGCCGCCCGGCCCCGGCATCGAAGGCGAGGCGGCGCCAGCCCGCATGGGCCAGCGCCTGCCGCACCGCCGCCTCGTCCGGCTCCGCCGCGCATGGCCGGGGTCCCAGCCCATAGGCATCGGTCAGCCGCCCGATCGCCGGATCGAACGCGCCGTCGCTACGCTCGGATATGGCCAGCCCCGCCGCCATCACCCGCGCGAAATCGGTCGGCAGCGTCATCCACTGCCCGGCCGGCAGGGCGTTGAAGGCGCACAACAACGAGTCCGGCGCCCAGTGGCTCATCTGCGCGACGAGCGTGTCCAGCCGCAGCTGGACGGCCTCGCGCAGCGCCGGCAGGTCCATGTCCGGCGCGGCGGCGAGCCGGACATGCCAGCTCGTCCCCATCGTCTCGCCGGCCAGATCCGCGATGCGCGCCGCCGGATCATGTCCGGCGAGCGCGTCCGCATCGAGGACCGCGGGCACCGCGATCCGCATCTGGCCGTGGATCGCGCCGATCAGGGCGCCATCACCTCGACGGTCGCCGTGTAGCTCATCCGCCGCGCGGTGGCGCGCGGATTGCTCGGCTTGTCGTCGGAGAGCGAGGCGTTGATCCAGGTCATGCCCGCCAGCGGCCAGTCGATACTGGCGACGCCGTTCGCATCCGTGCGCACCTCGAAGGCGCCCTCGGCGTCGCGATAGCGCTTGCCGCCCGGCACGATGGTGATCGGCAGGTCGGCGGCGGGCTGGCCATCGACCAGGAATTTGAACTGCGCGGTCTCGCCCTGCACCAGCTCATCCGGGTGCGTGACCGGCACCATCTCCAGGCCCTTGCCGGTCGGCTGGAACACCGTATCGGTCGGCTCGCCGGCCGTCACGAAGATCACATTCTGGCCGCTGCTCTCGGTGAGCTGCACATCGGTCGCGTTCGCCGGAATCTCGTCGACGCTGTTAACGAAGCGCGGCGCCGGCGCGGCCGCGCCGTCACCGGGACCACCCGCGCCCGGTGCGCCGGCACCCGGCGGCGGGCCGCGACGGCCGCCCAGCCGCCAATCCTCGCCATTCACCTTGAACGAGCCGGACAGGCCGCTCTGGACCGTGCCGATCTTCCAGGTACCCGGCACGTTCAGCTCCACGTCGAACACCGAGCGATAGCGCCCCGTCGATGCGTTCTGGATCTCGCCCGGCGTGCCGTCCGGCTTCCAGACGGTCACATTGTTGAGCTGCATCGGGAAATGATCGGGATAGAAGAGATCGTTGGAGACCGCCGCATCCACGGAAACCCAGGCCTGCGTGCCGGCGAAGATCGTGCCCGAGGGCACCATCCACTGGCGATGGGCCGAGGCAGGCGTGACGGCTGCAACGAGCGCGGCGGCGGCGAGGAGTCGAGTGGTCAGTCGCATGGGGTCCCCCTTAGATCAGCGAGCGGAGATGGTGATGGCGCCAAGTTCGGAGCGACCCGTGGCCGATCCGCCGGCGGCGGGAATGGTGAGCGGCATCGAGACGATCTCGCGTCCGCCAGTCTCGCGCGCCGCCTCGACATAGAGCGTATATTGGCCCGGCCGCAGATCGGCGGGCAGCGCCACGCGGTGGGTGCCGGGCGCGCGGGTCGCGCCGGTCACGCCGTCCGCCGGCAGGCGCATGCTCCGCCCGCCCTTGCGCCACCAGGTGCGCAGGTCGGAGAGCCACTTGGTGCCCGGCTCGGCGCCGCGCATGTCGAAATCATACCAGACGAACAGGGTGCGCGCCGCGCCGCCGCCGACCGGCTCCACCCAGCCGGCCACATAGGGCCGATGATATTCGGCGACGTTGAGCCGGGGAATCGTGATGCTGATCGACCCCGCCGAGGCGGGCGCGGCGATCATGCCAGCGATCAGGAGGGGCGTCTTGCGCATGGGCGATACCTCTAGTGGATGAAGAACAGGGCGATGGCGAGCGGCACGGCCAGGCCGAAGCCGACCAGCGGCCAGGTGGAGGGGCGATGCCGGGCGTGCAGTTGCAGCAGCAGCAGGCCGGTGATGGTGAAGACGACGCAGGCGACCGCGAAGATGTCGATGAACCAGAACCAGCTGTTGCCGGTGTTGCGGCCCTTGTGCAGGTCGTTGAAATAGGAGATCCAGCCGCGATCGGTGCGCTCGAAGCTGATCGCGCCGCTCGCCCGGTCGATGGAGACCCAGGCGTCGCTGCCCGGCCCCGGCATGGCTACATAGACCTCCTCATCCGACCATTCGCCGGGCCGGCCGCGCGGATCGAGCCCGGTCTCGCGGGCGACCACATCGGCCACCGCGCCGGGGAGCGGCGCGTCGGCGGCAGTATCGCGGCCCAGTTGCGCGCGCAGCGGCTGCGGCAGCACCGCCTCGCCTTGCGTCACGCGCGGCTGCGCGCCGATCGTCTGGGCATGGTTGAGCGTGATGCCGGTGATGGCGAACAGCATCATGCCGACCAGTGAGATCGCGGCGCTGATCCAGTGCCAGCTGTGGAGCTGCTTCAACCACCAGGTCCGCCACTTGCGATTGCGCGGCTTTTGCGCGCGCGGGCGGGCGGCCGGCGGGGTCGCCTGCGGCGCGGCGTCGCTCCGCGTCTGCCTGTCCGTCGTCAAAAGCTCGCTGTCCATGCCGTCCCTTGTGCCGGCGTTCCCGCCTCATGCCAGCCGGCGCGCGCGGCGCTCGACTCATCTCCGTCCCGGCCCATGGCACATATTGCGAAGCATTCGCAAGAGATGACTGCAATTGCGTGGCGGGAACGACTGGCCGTGAATATGGCGCTGGACGACGCGCGACACATATATTATGCGAATGACTCGCAACTACAATTTGATGTGACGGAACGGGGCAGGCTTTTGATGACCGCGCTTTTGGATCCGGCTCCCAGAGCCGACTTGCCACCGCGCGACGACTCCCTGCCGGCCGATTGGCCTGTCGACGCCGCGTTCTCCACATCGGACGTTTCGGCCGCACCCTATGAACGCAGCGGCTACCGGCGCGCGCACGGCAGCGATCCCATCGCGACCATCGGCGCGCTGGCAGTCGGCCTCGCGACGATTGCCGCCTTCGCAACGATGAATCCCCGCTTCAAGGCGAACGACAAGCGCGAGCCCACGGTGGTCACGCTGATGGAACTTCCGGACGAGCCGCCGCCGGCGCCGCCGCCTTCCGAACCGCCGCCGCCGGACGCGCCGCCGCCGGTCGCCCGCATCGTGGCGCCCACGCCGGTGATCGCCCTGCCGGAACGGCCCGTCCTCTCCGCACCGCCGGCGGCCCAGCCCGTCGCCGCCCCCGCGCCGCCGCGCCCCGCGCCGGCCGTCGCGCCGCCCGCGCCGGAGAATCTTGGGGACATCTCGGCGCGCGTCGTTTTTAAGCCACCCAAGCCTCAGCTTCCACGAGAGACCCGCCGTCTCCACGAGGAGGGCACCGTGCAACTCGCCCTCCTGCTCACGATGGAAGGACGGGTGGGAGAAATCTCGGTTGCGCGCAGCAGCGGCTTTCCCCGTCTGGATCGCACGGCCCTTGAATGGGTGCGTGATTGGCGGTGGTCACCGTTCATGCAGAATGGCAAGCCTGTGATGGTGCGCGGCTTTATATCCATCGATTTCCGGGGGCCGAGGCCCCATGGCCGGCGTGGTCGTGGCAGTCGTCTCGATGACGATCAGTTGGATCAGGCTGGGGATCCAGTATAAACTTCCGCCGGCCGATGGCTCGGCAGGGCTGTTGCGCCCGTAGAACAAGGCCTTGCACATAACGCGCGGGCTCGGACGCATGCCAGTTGGCGGTAATCTCGCTGGACAGCGAACCCATGCTTCTGCGGAGACTGGAGCGTGGATGCGAACATGGGTCTCATGCACCTTGGATTCCTACCGAAGCAAACGACGACATCGCCCTTCCCTCATGAGTTGCCCATAAAGTTGCGAATGTTTCGCAATAACCTTGACGTCGATAATGACTCGCAATAACGACGCGCCGGGAACCTCATAAATCAACAAGGGGAATATCATGACGTCCTTCCGCTCGCGCCGCACGCCGGCGTTCCTTGCCTTGTCCTGCGTCGGCGCCGCGCTCAGCCCGGCCGCGCACGCCCAGACGGCCGAGCAGAACCAGCCCGCGCTGGGCCGCGACGTCGTCACCTATGACGATCTCGCGGAAGAGCCGGGCAAGCGCCAGGAGAGCCCCAAGGCGACCCGCCCCGTGCGCGATACGCCGCAGACCGTCACCATCCTCACCAACCAGCAGATCGAGCAGCAGAATCTGCTCACCCTGCGCGACGTGCTCTCGACCGTGCCGGGCATCACCTTCGGCGCCGGCGAAGGCGGTGGCGGCTATGGCGACGCCATCAACCTGCGCGGCTATTCGGCGAACACCGATATCACCCAGGACGGCGTGCGCGACAGCGGCCAGTATAGCCGCACCGATCCGTTCAACACCGAGCAGATCGAGGTCACCAACGGCGCGAACGGCGCCACCGCCGGCTCCGGCTCGGTGGGCGGCTCGATCAACATCGTCACCAAGCGCCCGCGCGCCGAGGACCGCATCGTGCTCACCGGCGGCGTCGGCACCGACAATTATTATCGCGGCACGATCGACGCCAACCTGCGGGTGAGCGACCTCATCGCCGTCCGCCTCAACGCCATGGGCCACCGCAACGACGTGCCTGGCCGCGACGTGGAGGATTATCGCCGCTGGGGCTTCGCCCCCTCCATCACCATCGGCATCGAGAGCCCGACCAGCCTGACCGTGCAGTATCTGCATCAGGAGGACGACAATATCCCCCAATATGGCGCGCCCTATGCGGCGGCCTCGGGCGGCCTGATCGCGGGCGCCGACATCAGCAGCTATTTCGGCTACCGCAATGTCGACACGCAGGAATCCACGGTCGATCAGCTCTCGCTGATCTTCGAGCATGAGTTCAGTGATGCCGTCAGCCTGCGCAACCTGACGCGCTACCAGAATGTGACCCAGCTCACCCGCGTCAGCCCGCCGCAGGGCACCTACTGCCTTGCCGGCGGCACGCTGGCCGATGGCGTCACGGCCTGCCCGGATACCACCCCTCCCGGCTATTTCCTGCCCGGCGGCCCGCGCGGCTCGACCCGCGATTCACGCAATGAGCTGGCCTTCACCCAGTTCGACCTGATGGCGAATTTCGACACGGGCGGCATCGGCCACACGCTGGTGCTGGGCGGCGCGATCAGTTCGGAACATTATGAGCTGACCAGCGGCAACTGGCGGCGCAACGCGGACGGGACCACGCCTGCCGAAGGTCTCATCAACATCGCCAATCCCAACGAGGTCGTCATCGGCCCGGCGGGCTTCACCTATGGCAGCAATCTCTGGACCGGCCCGGTCAATTTCCTGCCCACCGGCCGCCAGGCTGGCGAGCTGAACAACTATGCCCTCTATCTGTTCGACACCATGGCCTTCACCGAGCAGTTCGAGCTCAATGTCGGCCTGCGCTACGAGCATAACAGCGGCTGGTTCCGTTCCGACAGCATCGCGGGCGCCACGACCACCGATCCGGGCGTGGTGACGCCGGGCACCAAGTTCTGGAACACGGACGATCTCTTCTCCTACCGCGTCGGCCTGGTCTACAAGCCGATCGAGGCGATCAGCGCCTATGTCGCCTATGGCAACAGCAAGACGCCGTCCAAGACCTCGGTCAACGGCTCGTGCGATGCGACAAGCTGCAATGTCGATCCCGAAACGGCGGTGAACTACGAGGCCGGCATCAAGTGGGAAGTGGGCGAAGGCGCGCTGCTCAGCCTAGCGGTGTTCCGCAACGAGCGGCAGAATTATCGCGTCGCCTCGATCGACCCGACGATCCCCGAGCAGCAGCTCGACGGCAAGTCGCGCGTCAACGGCTTCACGCTCGGCGCCAACGGCCAGATCACGCCGGCCTGGACCGTCACCGCCAACTACACCTATCTGGACAGCAAGGTGCTCCAGAATGCGGCGAATGGCGCGGACGATCCGCAGAAGGGGGCGCCGCTCACCAACACGCCCAAGCATTCGGGCAGCCTGTTCACCACCTACACCCTGCCCTTCGGCCTGCAGATCGGCTACGGCTTCACCTATCAGGGCAAATATTATCTGAACAACACCGGCGCGGTGCTCTACCAGGTGGACGATTATCTCATCCACAACGCCTTCCTGGCCTACAGCCTCACCGAGAATGTGAACCTGCAGCTCAACCTCAAGAACTTCACCGACGAGCATTATTTCACCGGCGTGCGCAATGGCGCCACCGTGAACCCGCAATGGGCGCGCGTGGGTGACGGCTTCTCGGCGATCGGAACGCTGACCCTGACCTTCTGAGCCATCAGAAGTCTCCAAACTGGGGCGGCGGTTGCAGGACCGCCGCCCACTTCTTTTTCCGATCCCGCGATGACAGCGGCGGGCGCCGTGGCTAAACCTCGCTCCGGCGGCCTTGACGGCTCCCATCATCGGAAGGCCCATTCCCATGCTCCTGACCATTCCCGCCCTGCTCTCCCCCGACGAGGTGCGCGAGGCGCGGGCGATGCTGGAGAGCGTGGCCTGGCAGGACGGCAAGGCAACCGCCGGCCACCGCGCCGCGGGCGTCAAGAGCAACCTGCAACTGCCGCTGGACAGCCCCGAGGGCAAGAAGCTCGGCGACCTCATCATCGACAGGCTCTCGCGCCATCCGCAGTTCATCGCCGCCACGCTGCCGCTGCGCATCCTGCCGCCGCGCTTCAACCGCTATGAGGGCGGCGGCACCTACGGCACCCATGTCGACAATGCGATCTTCCCCATTCCGGGCACCGCCCTGCGCGTGCGCACCGACATTTCCTCCACCCTCTTCCTGAGCGCGCCGGACAGCTATGAAGGCGGCGAGCTGGTGGTGGAGGATCTCTACGGGCCGCAGCGCGTCAAGCTCGCGGCGGGGGACATGGTGGTCTATCCCGGCAGCAGCCGCCACCGAGTCGAGCCGGTGACGCGCGGCGTGCGCCTTGCCGCCTTCTTCTGGACGCAGAGCCTGGTGCGCAGCGACGCGCAGCGCCGCACGCTCTACGAACTGGACTGCGCGATCCAGGACCTCACCGCCGATCATCCCCAGCATGGCGCGATCGACGCCCTCACCAATGTCTATCATAATCTGCTGCGCGACTGGTCAGAGACATGAGCGCAGTGCCCCTGCCCCCGCTCGCGGCGATCCCGCCGGACCTGCGCACGCTCGCCGACTATGAGCGCCGCGCGCAGGCGCATATGGCCCCGGCAAGCTGGGCCTGGCTGCAGGAAGCGGACGGCGACGGGCTGACGCTGGCGGACAATCGCGCCGCCTTCGACCGGCTGCGCCTGCTCCCGCGCGCGCTGCGCGACCTGCGCGGCGGCTCGAGCGAAACCACCCTGCTCGGCGCACGCCACACCGCGCCGATCCTGCTCGCGCCGCTCGCCTATCAGCGCGTGGCGCATCCGGACGGCGAGCTGGCGAGCGTCCGCGCCGCGACCGCCATGGGCATCGGCATGGCGGTCAGCACCATCGCCAGCATCACGCTGGAGGAGATCGCGGCCGCGCGCGCGCAGGCCGCGCGCGAGCTGGACGTGCCGCCCACGCCGCTCTGGTTCCAGCTCTATGCCCAGCCGGAGCGCGCGCAGACGCTCGATCTCGTGCGGCGCGCCGAAGCGGCCGGCTATGAGGCGATCCTGTTCACGGTGGACGCCGCCATCAAGCGCTCCTCCTTCGCGCTGCCGCCGGGCGTGGAGGCCGCCAATCTGCGCGACGTGCCGCCGCTGCGCCAGACCGCGCAACCGATGGGCCGCATCCTGCTCGGCACGCCGCTCGCCGATGCCGCGCCGCGCTGGGAGGATATCGCCTGGCTGCGCGCGCAGACCAGCCTGCCGCTGCTGCTCAAGGGCATCGCCGCGCCAGACGATGCCGCGCTGGCGATCGACCATGGCGCGGACGGCCTCATCGTCTCCAACCATGGCGGGCGCGTGCTGGACGGCATGCCGGCCGCCGTCGACCTGCTGCCCGCCATCGCGGCGCGTGTGGACCGGCGCGTGCCCCTGCTGCTCGACAGCGGCGTGCGGCGCGGCGGCGATGTGGTGAAGGCGCTGGCGCTTGGCGCGTCCGCGGTGCTGGTGGGCCGCCCGCAGCTCCATGCGCTCGCCGTCGCGGGCATGGCCGGGCTCGCCCATGCGCTGCTCATCCTGCGCACCGAGCTGGAGCAGGTCATGGCGCAGACCGGCTGCGCGCGGGTGGACGAGGTCGGGCCGGACTGCCTGTTCCGGGGCTTCGGCTAGAGTCTGTCCTGTTCATATTGAACGAGCGCAGGGCACAGACGCCGTTCCATCTCGCCTAAGCCCCCGTCTTCGCAGGAGCACTGCTCTACTTGGACAGGACAGATTTCCAGGTCATGCCCGCGCGGCATGCTCCGCCAACTGGCGCAGCAGCATGAGGCGGCGATCGCCGAAATATGTCTGCCGTGGCGTCAGATCGCTCAGGGCACGAACGAAGAACTGGCGACAATCCTGCCGCTTCTCGCACCAGGCAAGCAGTTTGATACCCTGTGGCGGGTGGACCAGCGCGAGCGGCAGGACCGTGCGCACGGTCACCTCCCCGTCAAGCGCGACATAGCGGAACGACACCGCGCGACAGTCTCGCACGGCGGTGTGCAACAGGGCAAGATCAGCCGCCGCCGCCCGATCCTTGCCCGAAAAGCCATAGCCGTAATCCGCCGATGCCACATCATATAAGCGATAGACCTGCACCAGCATCGCGCTTTCCGGATCGCCAATCTCCAGCTGCGCAATCACCGCGTCAGCTCTCGCGGAGAGCACCGGATCGCCAAGATCACCCGCCCGGGCAAGTCCGCGCAGAGCGGCATCGCGAAGGTCCGCGGCGTCGGCCGCATCGAAGCGCTTCGTCGCCGCGGTCGCCTCTCCGATGCCCAACAAGGCCAACGAGCCGGTCATCCCGGTGGCGAAGGCCCGGCGCGTGACGGCCAGTGCGCGATCAGAATTCACCATGTCGATCCCCCCAATCCGACCAGATTATGCACATGACGGAACATAATAGCAACATCTGCTGCGAGCGGATGGCGTTGACCACGATTCAGGACAATCTGGAACTCGCCGGTCGTCAAAAAAAGCGGGCTCCGCAACCGGATCGCTCCGGCGGCGAAGCCCGCTCCGCTTGGGACCGGTTGTCGGGATCGCGCCCATCAGGCGCGATCCCGGGCAAGCCTCAGAAACGATAGGCCACGCCCGCCAGCACCTGATGACGCTGGAAGGTGCGGTTGTCGTTGCCGAAGTCGCTGTAGCGATATTCAAGGCGGGCCGAGACGGTGTCGGTCATCTTGCGCTCGACACCGCCGCCGACGAACCAGCCGTCATAGGTCCGGTTGTCGCTGAAGGTGCCGGCGCCGACATCCCGCGTCAGACGCGCGCGGGTATTGGCATAGCCGCCGCGCACATAGAGCAGGTTCTGCTCCCCCACGACATAACCGGCGCGGGCCGACACATCGAAGGAATAATGCGGGTCGATCGACGCATTGTCCGGGCCGGACGGGCCGATGCGATCGCTGGCGGCGAGCGAGAAACCGCCCTCAAGCCCCAGCACCACATTGGGCGTCACCTGCTGGTCGTAGCCGGCGAAGACGCCGCCCACGAACGCATCCTGCTTGTCGTTGATCGCGATGTCATGGTTCCAGCCGGCCTGCGCGCCGACATAGGGACCCTGGAATTCCTGGGCCATGGCGGGCGCGGACGCAAGCGCAGCAAGGGCTGCCCCGGCGAGCATAAGACGGTTCATGATCGTTCCTTTCGTAAATATCGGCCGGGGGACGAGGGGGCCGTGCCGAAGCGACGGATGTCCTGCCGGCCGTGGGGGTGAATCCAGCGTGCCTTTCGTTCGGAGTCTGAACCGGATCAGGCTTGTCGCGCCTGCGTCCGGAGACGTCTCCATTCTGTATCGAGAAGTATGGTAATGCCCCCGCGGGACTTCAAGGGCATTTCCATACCGAACGATAGTTTTTTCTGCGTTGCGAAAAAATATCGCGATCTCATCGCGCTATGCCGACGATCGCCAGGACGAGCGCCAGCAATACGCCGCCGACCAGACCGGCAAGGAAGACGAAGCGCTGCCATCGACGGCGCAGCACGATCCGGCCACCGCTCGCCTCCTCGCCGGTCCGGTGGATCGGCTCCTCCGGCGGATCGACCATCAGGCCGCGGCGTTCTTCCGGCGCGTCTCCCAGCCCTTGCGCGCGGCCGCGGAGCGCTGCTCGTGCGAGCCGGACTTGTGCGCCCGGCCGCCGCGCGAGGCGGAGACATGCGTGTCCTTCTTGCCGCGCCCGGAGCCGGACTTGTTGCCGCCGCCGGATTCCTTGTTCACCGTCGCCCAGGCGCGCCGTTCGGCTTCCTTCCCGGAAACCCCGCGCTTCTCATAGCCTTCCTCGATATGCTCGGCCTTGCGCTTCTGCTTGTCCGTATAGGAGCCCTTGTCGCCGCGAGGCATGATCTCTCTCCTGCATTGCTGGAATGATTGCCGGAAAAATGCAGGACGGGCGGGATGTATCCGCGCCGTCGCCCAATGGTCGATATTCGGCGACCGGTGGAGCGGCGGCGCGCCGGATCAGCTCAGGTCGTCGAGCCGGGCGTGAATCTGCTCCAGCACCTCGAGCGTCACGGCGAGCTTGGCCTGCGGAATGCCCTCCAGCACCTGCGAGCGCAGCGCGTTGGTGATGGCCATGATGTCGCGCGCCGTCCGCAGGCCCTTCTCGGTGATGAGATTATGGGTCACGCGGCGGTCGGCGCTGCTCTGGTAGCGGTCGATCAGCCCGTCGCGAGCCAGCCCGTTGAGCATCGCCACCATGGTCGGCCCCTCGACGCCGATCACCCGCGCCAGCTCGCCCTGGCTCAGCTCCTCGTCCGAGCTGGCGATGAGGTAGAGCGTCTCCCAGCGCGCCATGCTCTGGCCGATCGCCTTGAGCCGGTCATTGGCGAGCTTGCGCCAGCGCCGCCCCGCAACGACCAGCGCGCGCGTGAAGCGGAAGTGGAACACATCCTGCGCATCGGGCACGATATCGACATAGAAGTTGCGCAGGTGCCGCTCGGCCAGATCGGTGGGATAGCCGCCATAGGGCACGGCGGGCTTACGCCGCCTCCGCGTGGGCGCGGCGGCATCCAGCGTCGCCTTGGGCGCCCTGCGATGCTTCGAGCGTGGATTATCCGTCATGTGCCAGGCCCCTTCTCGTCCACCGGGGCTCCACCCGCCCGCATCCCATCACCATCGGCCGGCCATGGTAGCGACATGATGCGTTCCGTTCCATATCGGGCGCCGGGCGCTCAGAGTCTGGTTGGAAATGCGCCTGTTGGCACATGGCGGCACCGGCCCGCTCCCCCACCCGGCCTTCCAACGGCAGTATTCTATGGGAGGCCGGGTGGGGGAGCGGGCCGGTGCCGCCTCCAAATTCGCCCTTTCGCGCATGTCCAAACAGACTCTCAGGCCGCGCCGGGCACGGCCCTGCGCCGCGCCGTGATGGCGCCGATGCCGATGGCGCAGAGCGCGAGGATCGCCGGGCAGATCGCGAGGATCGCGAAGGTGCGCACGATCGGCAGGCCGCTCGCCAGCACATAGGCCCCGATGATCGGCCCGGCGATGCCGCCGAGCTTGGCGATGGAGGTCGCCCAGCCGGCGCCGTTGGCGCGGATCGCGGAGGGATAGAAGACGCCGGCGATGGACAATATGCCGAAATGCGCGCCGCCCACGAAGCTGGTCGAAAGGATCGACAGGACCAGGAAGACCGGCGGCGACATGGGCACGAGGCCCACGATCAACAGCAGCGGCAGGGTGATGAGCGGATAGAAGGCGACCGCATAAGGCCCCTTGCGATCAGTGAAGGACATGAGCGCCAGCCCCAGCACCGCGCCCGCGACGCCGCCGATCGAGGAGACATAGGCCGCCGTCTCGCGAGAGAAGTGCAGGTCCTCGTAGACGATCGGCCCCCAGTTCGCCTTGAAGTAGATGGCGAGCGTGCTCACCATGTAGCCGATCCACAGCAGCGGAGTCAGCCATTTGAGGTCGCCCTCGAACAGCTTGCCGACCGCGAAATGGCCCTGGTCCTTCCGCTCGTCGCTCAGCAGGAAGCGGTCCTGCGGCGTGGCGGCGAGCGCCGGATCGAGCCGGTTGAGCGTGGCTGCGATCACCTCGGGCTTGAGGTTCTTGCTGGCGAGGAAGCGCACCGATTCCGGCAGGCCGATCATCAGCGCGACGGCGCAGGCGATGGTGGCGAGGCCGCCGGCGATGAACACGCCTTCCCAGCCGACATGCGGCGCGAGCCAGATGGTCACCGGCCCCGCGAGCGCGCTGCCCAGGCTGTAGCCCATCATGATGATGGTCACCACGGTCGAGCGGTAGCGTGTCGGCACATATTCGATGTTGAGCGCCCAGGCGAGCGGCAGCATGCCGCCGATGGCGAAGCCGTCGAGGAAGCGCAGGACGAGCAGCTGCTCATAGCTGCGCGCGAAGCCGGTCGCGGCGGTGAGGATGCCGAAGGCGAAAGCCGCGCCGATGATGGTCGTGCGCCGCCCGATCCGGTCGCCGAGATAGGCGAAGGCGAAGCCGCCCACCATCATGCCGAACAGGCCGGCGGAGAAGATGTGGCCGAGCATCAGCGTGTCGAGATGCAGCTCGTCGCGCATCCAGGGCGCGGTGAAGCTGATGAGCAGCATGTCGAACCCGTCCAGCACGGTGATGAGCCAGGAGAGGATGATGAGCCTGTAGTTGAACGGCCCGAGCCTGCGCCCGTTGATGAACGCCGCGATGTCGATGGGTCTGGGTGCGTCCGCCACGGTCAGGCCTTTGCTGCGGAGGAAGGGTCGTGCCGGGCCAAGGGAAGCCCGGCACGGGGGAGATCAGAAGGCGAGGCGCACGCCGGCCTTGAACATGCGGCCGACCGGATTGAACAGCACATTGTTACCGCTGCCGTTGGCGCCCGGATAGTTGGGCGGATCCTTGTCGAACACATTGTCGATGCCGAAATAGACATCCATCCGGTTGTCCGCGTTCAGCGGCACATGCACCGTGCCGAGCAGGTCCAGATAGGTGCGCGAGGGCATGGCGTTGGTGTTGGAGCTGTTGGACGCGCCGATCGAATAGCCCTCCTGCTCCGCGCCGATGAACGCCGCGTTGTAGAAGCCCTTGTTGATCCAGCGCACATGGCCGGTGAGCGAGAAGCGCTCGCCGATGTCCAGCGTGGCCGTGCCGTCGATCGTCCAGTCGGGGATGCCCGGAGGCGTGCCGCCGCGCAAGCCGGTCTGCCCCGCGCGCTCGGTCGGCCCGACCGCGTCCACGGTGATGAGGTCCTTCACATTGGAGGCCAGCACCCGCAGGTTCAGCATATTGTCGATGCCGATCGGCTGGCGATAGGCCAACTCGATATCATAGCCGCGCGCGATGAGCTGGTTCACATTCTGGAAGGTGTCGCGGATGTTGGTGATGACGTTATTGGCGTCCCGCGTGATGAGCGAGCAGCTCTGCGCGTCGCCTTCCGCGCAGCGCGTCACGATATTCTGCTGGCCGAGCGTGCTGATCGCGTCATCGATGCTGATGTCATAATAGTCGACCGACAGGCGGAACCGGCCAAGGAAGCCCCCGGTCGGCGCCAGCACCACGCCGACGGTGAAGGTATCGGCCTTTTCCGGACGCAGATTGGGGTTGGAGCCAAGCGTGAGAGGCACCACGGCCTGGACGCCGCCATTGCCGGTATCGGTCACGATGCCCTGCGAGTTGGTGAGCGGCCCGAACAGCTCGGAGACGTTGGGCGCGCGGATGTCGCGCGAGCGCGTCACGCGGAAGCGGACCGCGTCGATCGGCGCCCAGACGCCGCCGACCTTCCAGGTCGTCACGTCCACCGTGCTGCTGTCATGGAACGCGCTGGAGCGGTTGTAGTGGGTGCGGCGGATGGCGCCGTTGAAGCCCAGCTCCTGGAAGCCGGTCATGTCCGCGAGCAGCGGCACCTCGACCTCGCCATAGACTTCCGCCACGTCGATCTTGCCCGAAATGATCGAGCCGCCGCCAGTGAAGAAGCGACCGGCCTGCGACAGGGCGTCGGTCGTGCCGTTGACCTTGTCGCTGCGATATTCACCGCCGACCGCGACGCCAAGCTTGCCCGCCGGCAGCTCGAACAGCGAGCCCGTGACGTTCGCCGCCACCACATGCTCGGTCGTGACGTTGGTCTGGAAGGCATCGGCCGTCACATAGGCCTTGGCCGCATCGAAGTTCGACTGGTTGGCGAAGCCGAACGGGTTGAGCGCCACGCAGTTGGGATCGTCATTGGTCGCGATCGCATCCGCATTGATGCGGCAGACCGGCTGGCCGGAGCCGTCCCGCACCGAATCCAGGGCATTGAGCATCCGCGAGGTGACGAAGCCGTTGGTCATGTCGCTGCGGAAGCTGTTGCGGCCATATTGATAATAGATGTCCGCCCGCCAGTCGCTGCTGATCTCATAGGCGGCCGAGGCCACCACGCGCAGCACATTGTTGCGCACATGGAGCGGCGAGGAGCCGATATCCTTGAAGCCCTTGCCCAGCGTGAAGCTGGTGAGGCCATTCTCCGCGAGGATGGTCGGGATATCCAGCGTCGGGTCGTCCGAGCGCGGGATGAAGGCATTGTCGGCCTGGATGACGATCGCCGTGTTGCGATAGGCCGGCGCGCGGTGGTCGCCCTCGCCATGGCCGTAATTGACGCCCAGCTCCAGGGTGAGCGCCGGCGTGGCCTCATAGGTCAGATAGCCCATCGCCGCCCAGCGCTCGGTCGGCGAAACGATGGGGAAGTCGAAATAGATATTCTCGCCCGGCCCGTCGCTCTCGCCGCCATATTGATAGAGCGAGTTCACATGCGAGCCGAACTGAAAGCGGCGCGGCGTGCCGTCCGCGCCGAAGGTGATGCCGTCGATGGCGCGCAGCGAAGGCACCAGATTGCCGACATAGGCCGAGGCCGGCGGCGTGGTCACGCCATTATAGGAGGCGCTCCACGGCGTGGCGCCCAGGCGCATGTTGTTGGCGGGGATGGTCGGCGTCTGCCCGGCGGCCAGCGGATTGCGGCCGACATTGATATAGCCGTTGGCGCACCATTCGCGCTCGGGACAGGCCTCCACGCCGCTGCTGCGCTCATATTCGCCGCCGACGATCAGGTGGAGCCTGTCGCCGAACTGCCAACCGGCCGCCGCGCCGAACTGGCGCGTATAATTGTCGCCATAATCGGAGAAGCCGATCTGGCCGTTGGCGCGATAGCCGGTGAATTTCTTGTCGATCAGCAGGTTGACCACGCCCGAGACGGCGTCCGACCCGTAGACGGCCGAGGCGCCGCCGGTGACGACCTCGGCGCGCTGGAGCAGGATCGAGGGGATCATGTTGGTGTCGACCGTCGCCTGGGTGGTCGACGGCACGAAGCGCTTGCCGTCGACCAGCGTCAGCGTGCGCACCGCGCCCAGCCCGCGCAGGTCGAGGATGCGGCCGCCGATATAGCCGGCCGCCGCCGAGAGACCGGTCGAGGCGGGCGTGTTGGTGGCGCGGAAGGCGGGCAGTTCGGCCAGCGCATCGCCCACATTGGTGGCGCCGCGCTCCTGCAATCGCGCACTGTCCATGACCGAGACGGGCGTCGGGCGCTCGAAGCCCGAGGCGATGCGTGATCCGGTGACGATGATCGCCTCGTCCGACGTGGCGGAGGCTTCCTGCGGCGCGGCCGGATCGGCCTGCGGGGCCTCCTGGGCCAATGCGGGATATCCGGTCGCGCTCGCGACCACGGCCAATGCGATGACGCTCGAACGCGCACGCAGGCGCAATGCAGATTGTTTCATGCCCTCTCCTCCAGATGATCTTGTTCTGTATTAGATAGCAACCTACCGAAATAAGAATTAGGTTGCAATCTACTTTTCTGCGTGGGGATGCCGGCATGGCTCCCGCGCGGGACGGCTGCGCGCATCCCGCTCCAAACGGCCATTTGCCGGGCAGGATGCGGCGCGACACGCGCCTCCAGCGGGGCCTAAGGCCGTATCGACATTCAGCCTCGGATCTACAAAACCCCGTCATGCTGAACCAAGTTCAGCATGACCGGGAATTTGAACGAAAGAACGGTCCTCTCTTCGAGAAACCTGAATGTCGATACAGCCTAGTCTCGCATCCGGACCCGCGCAGCGCTATGATGCCGGGACGCGAAGAGCGCGCCGTCGCCGGTTCGGGCACGCGGGAAAGGAGACGCGCCATGACCAGGTTCAAGGTCGGCGATCATGTCGGCTGGAATTCGGAAGCAGGCCATGTCAGCGGCCACATCATCAAGGTGCATGAGCAGGACACCGATTATAAGGGCTATGTCCATCATGCGACGCCGGACGATCCCCAATATGAGATCAGGAGCGACAAGACCGATCATATCGCGATGCACAAGGGCCGCGCGCTCAGGAAGCTCCCGTCCTGACCGTCAGAGGCCAAGCCGCGCGATCGTGTCGCGCAGCGCGGGCAGCACATCCGCCTCGAACCAGCGGTTCTTCGCCATCCACGGCTGGTTGCGCGGCGAGGGATGCGGGATGGGCAGGAAGCCCGCCGGCAGATAGTCCGCCCAGGCCCGGACGGTTTCGGTCAGGCTCGCCTTGCGCGAGACGCCGAGATAGCGGGCCTGCGCATATTGGCCGACAAGCAGGGTGAGGCCGATGTCCGGCAGATGGCGCTCCAGCGGCGGATGCCAGCGCGGCGCGCATTCCGGCCGGGGCGGATTGTCGCCCGAGGCGCCCCGTCCCGGATAGCAGAAACCCATGGGGATGATGGCGACCTTGCCGGGATCGTAGAAGTCCGCGGCGGACATGCCCATCCAGTCGCGCAGCCGTTCGCCCGATGCGTCGCCCCAGGGCACGCCGCTCTCATGCACCTTGCGCCCCGGCGCATGTCCGACGATCCGCAGCCGCGCGCCCGCCCCGGCCTGCAACACCGGCCGCGGGCCGGCCGGCAGCACCGCCGCGCAGACCCGGCAGGCGCGGATCTCCAGGAGCAGTTCATCCAGGGATTCGGGCATGCCCCCTAGATGGCGATCCGGCCGGCGGTTGCAACAGCCCCGCATCGCGCGGCAGGTCATGACGCAATCGCGCCATGACATCGCCCACGGACATGGATCGCGCCGCGTCCCCGAAAACATGCTCCTGCGAGAGCAGGAGCACCGATCCCGCCGCACAGGGACCGAACTCCAAGGCGTGAAAAGCCGTTCGCAGCCTGACCCGCGAACCGCCCCGCCTCAGCCGCTCATCGGCATGATCGGTCGCGCGCCTTCAGCGTGAGGAAGGCGGCCACCGTCGCGGCCGCGACGCCGAGCAGCATCGGCCAGACCAGCATCGCCATCGAGACCGGATCGGCCAGGGCGCACAGCAGGAAGGAGAGGGCAAGCAACGCCGCGCCGAACAGCTTGCATGCGGTGCGCGCCGCGCCGGTCTGCGTCCGTTCGCGCAGCATCTGCCGCCAGTGCGTCTCGTTGGCGAGCGCGAAGGCGGCCATGCCGGCCACGGCCGCGAGCAGCGCCAGCAGAACCAGCACCGCATCAGACATGGGCCGGCTCCTTGATCGTCACGGCGGGCGTGGCCTGTCCGCTCCGCCGGACGCGGGAGCGCAGGCGAAGCGCGACATAGCCGGCCACGCCGGCCGTCACCAGCAGCACGGCATCGACGCCCGCGACCGGCCAATAGCCCTCGGCCACCGTGCGGATGATATGGTCGCCGGTGGTCACCCAGTTGGCGAGGGCCGCGCCCGCCGCCAGCAGCGCCACCAGCCCGGCCTGCTCGCCCCATGCCGGGGAGAAGCCGCCGCTGGCCGCCGCGCCCGAGCGCAGGCCGGCATGCGCCAGCGTCGCCAGCCATGTCAGCCAGAACACCGCCTCCTGCCAGCCGGCAAGGCCGGGCAGGTCGACCGGCAGCAGGCGATTGGCCAGCAGCATGGCGCCCGTGGCGACCAGCATGCCGGTGACGCTCGCCACCGCCAGCGCCTCCGTGATGCGCGCGCCCGGCACGCCGATGGCCGCGTGCTTCTTCTTGCGCTTCTCCACGAAGAACAGGAAGCCGCTCGCGATGCAGGCGCATCCAGCGAGGCCGCCCGCGAACAGCAGCCAGCGCAGCGTCCAGTGGCGGAATTGCTGGAAATGCAGACCGTAGAGGAAGCCCTCGGTCGTGCGGATGCCGCTCGCCGGCGGGTCCTCATAGGCCAGCGCGCCGGTGCTGCCCGTGAAGTGCAGCGTCTCGCTGGTGGCGACGCGATCGACATTGTCGCGCGCGATCGAGACATAGGCGTCGGCATCGCCATAATGGATGATCGCGACCGATCCGATCTCGCCCGGCACGCCCTTGGCGGCCCAGCGCGCCTTGGCGGCCTCCATCATAGCGTCGACGGAGGCGAGCTTGCCCGGCTTGCCCGAAGGATCGACCGGCAGCCCGGTGCCCGCCGCCTCCACCAGCTCCTGCGCCTTCGCCAGCGGACGCATCAGCGTCGTCGGCGAGGGCAGATACATGAAGGCGAAGATCAAGAGGCCCGACAGGGTGATGACGAAGAGAAAGGGCAGCGCCAGCACGCCGGTCATGTTGTGCAGGTCCAGGATCGAGCGCAACCGCGCCTTCTCCGGACGGAAAGTGAACATCTCGCGGAAGATCTTGCGGTGCATCACCACGCCGGAGACCAGAGCGGCCATCATGACCATGCCGGCCAGTCCCACGATCCAGTAGCCCAGTTCCATCCATTCGAGATGGAGCATGAAATGCATGGGGAAGAAGAAGCCCGTGCCGAGCTGGAGTCGGTCCTGGATATCCGCCGGCAGCCGCTCGCCCGTCTGCGGGTCGACCGAGGCGAAGCCATAGACATGGACATGGTCGAGATTCGCGTCGCGCGGCTTGTTGGGCACGTCGAACGCCACATACATGCGCAATATGGGATCGCGGTGATTGGTGTAGACGCCCACGTCGCCCGCCTTCAGCGCGTCCGCCGGCGGCAGCTTGCCGATCACTTCGGCAGCGGTGTGCTCCATGCTCTCGGGGTCCGGCTTTACCGAATCGATGATCGGCAGCACCGAGCGGTCGAATGACGGGAAGGGCGCGGCCTGCGCGCGCGTCTCCGGCACGCTCCAGCGATCGATCTCACGGTCGAACACCGAAAGGGAGCCGAAGAAGAAGATCGCCATCAGCACGAAGCCGAGCAGCAGCCCGAGCCAGGTGTGGAGATAGGCCATCGACAGTCGGAAGGTCTCACGCATCGTCTTGCCCTCTCTCGCTCAGACCGCCCAGCGCGACAGCAGCCAGGCCGCCACGCCCATCGCCGCGCCGCCGCCGGCCAGCACGGTCCATGCCTTGGTAGTGGTGCGCGGCACGAAGCCCCACAGGATTGCTCCCAGATAGACGAGCGCGCCCAGCATCCAGGCGAGGACCTGCGCTTCCGAGAAAGGCAGGCCGGCGCCGAATCCGGTGAAGGTCGCCAGCGCGGTGAAGCCATAGGCGAAGAGATAGCCGCCGACGATCGCCGCGGCGAAACGATTGGCCGCCCGCAGCGGCCGCATGGCCGGGCGCGCGCCAGGTTTCGCGAGCATCTCCTTCATCGTCACACTGCACTCCCCAAACAAAGCTGCGCGGGTCCCTGCCGCTCTCAGCGGATGGTCGACCGATGGTTGATCGACTCTCCGCACGGCGCACGTCACGCCCTTCGCTTCCACCCGGTATCAGATGCGATCCATTCGCAACAGGCTTTATTACCGCTCGGCGCTCCGTGCAGAACCCCTATTGAGCTATTGCTAATGATTTGCAATAGGCCGCGCGACAAGCGGTTGGATTCCAAGGGAGGCAGAGAGCGGAAATGAACTTGAGGATAGCCAGGTTGATGGGCCTGTTGTGCGGCACGGCGGTCGCGATGCCGCTATGCGCACAGATCGCGCAACCCGCCGACGCGGACGCCGGAACCACCGGCGCGCCCGGCGAGATCATCGTGACGGGCACCAAGCTTCGCGAAGCCGTCGCCGCCGGCAAGTCGGACATTCCCCTGCTGGAGACCCCGCAGGCCGTTTCCGTCGTCTCCGCCGAAGACATTGCGGCGCGCGGCGTCACGCGGCTGTCGGAAGCCCTGCGGACCGTCGCCGGCGTCTCGCGCAGCACGACCTATGGCTTCTACGATGCCTACACCATCCGTGGCTTCGATGCCGCCTATGGCAGCGTCTATCTGGACGGCCTCGTCAACGAAGCCGGCGTGGGCCTCAATCAGGAGCTCTCCGCGCTCGAGCAGATCGAGGTGCTCAAGGGGCCAGCCTCGATGCTCTTCGGCCAGGCCCCGCTCGGCGGCCTCATCAATCTCGTCAGCAAGCGCCCGCGCGAGGACGCCTTCCTCAAGGCCAGCGTCTCGACCGGATCGTGGGACCTGATCGAGGGCACGATCGACGCCAATGCGCCGCTCAACAGCAGCGGCACCCTGCTCGCGCGGCTGAATCTGACCTATCGCGATGCCGACAGCTTCGTGCGCAACGCCGGCATCCATCGCGTCTTCGTCGCGCCCGCCATCACCTGGCGGCCCGGCCCGGACACGTCGCTCACGCTGCTCGGCCGCTATCAGCGGGACAAGGACAATCCGATCTCCCCGGTGCCCGCCTATGGAACCGTCCTGCCCGGCGTCGTGGACATTCCGGAGGATTTCGCGGTCAACAATGGCGGCAGCCAGCACGTCATCAACAACAGGCACCGCGTCCAGATCGGCTATGTCTTCGATCATCGGTTCAGCGAGGCGCTCAGCGTCTCGCAGACGCTGCGCTACACGCGCCGCAAGGAATATTGGGACCGCTGGATGTTCGCGGCGGGCTTCATCGACGAGAATGGCGACTATACCGACACGCCCACCGACACCATCGGCCGCTATTATTACGGCCCCTATCACACGACGGACAAGGATTTCGCGGTCGACAGCCGTCTCAGCGGCCGTTTCAGCACGGGCGGGATCACGCACGAATGGCTCGGCGGCATCGACTATCGCAGGAGCAGCGGACATTATTACAGCGCGGGCGATTACGACCCCACCCATTTCCCGCTCGACATCGCCAATCCCGACTATGGCGCAATCCTGGACACGCGCTTCGTCACCGGCGCGTCCGGCAGTTCGGGCGGCAAGCAGACCGGCATCTATATCCAGGACCATCTCAAGTTCGGCGATCTCGTCACGCTGACACTGGGCGGGCGTTACGACTGGGCCTCCGGGGCAGACCAGAAGGACGACGCGTTCAGCCCGCGCATCGGCGCGACGGTGAAGCTCGTCTCCGGCGTCAATGCCTATGCGAGCTGGTCCCGCTCGTTCCTGCCGCAGCTTTACAGCCAGCAGGTCGTCGGCTTCGACGCGGACGGCAATCCGATCGGCGGCGCCGTGCCGCCGGAGCGCGGCAAGAATATCGAGCTGGGCCTCAAGTTCGCGCCCGATGACGCGCAATTGAGCGGCAGTGTCGCCATCTACCAGCTCACCCGCGAAAATGTGGTGACCTCGGACCCGGTCTATCCGATCTTCTCGGTGGTGACCGGCGAGCAGCGGGCACGCGGCCTGGAGGCGGAACTGCACTGGCAGCCGGCCCGCGGGTTCAACCTCGATCTCGCCTACACCTATGTCGACGCGAAGGTGACGAAGGACAATTTCTTCACGGTCGGCGCGCCGCTGTCGAACGTGCCAAAGCACAATATCGGCGCCTTCGCCCGCTACGAGGTGCCGGAAGGTCCCCTTGCCGGTCTCGGTGCGAGCCTGGGCGTGACTTATAACAGCAGGCGCAACGGAGACATCTATTCGACGATGCCCGATGGGTCGGTGCTGCTGTGGCTGCCGGCCTATACGCTGGTCGATGCCGGCCTGTCCTACAGGCTGGACGGCTGGGGCGTGCAGCTGACCGTCGCGAACCTGCTCGACGAGCGCTACTGGCCCGACACCGGCGGCCTCGACCGCGTGACACCGGGCAATCCGCGCAACTGGCGGCTGACGCTCTCGCGGGCGTTCTGAGCGATGATCCTGGGCGCCCGACCCTCGGGCGCCCCGCACGCATCCTACATCTTGTAGCGAAGCCCGACCCGGAAGCTCCGCCCGATGGGATCGAAATATTGGGCCACATAGGGGAAGCCGAAATTCTGCGGCGCGATGGGCGGATCGCGGTCCGTGAGATTGTTCACCACCCCGAAAATCTCGACACGCTCGAACGGCCGCGCCGTCAGTGACAGGTTGAAATAGGTGCGGCCGGGAATGCGGTTGTCGTTGATCTGCACGCCCTCGGTGTAGAGATTATTGTAGTTGCCGCTCGACACGGTGCGCATCTGCAGGCCGGCGGTGATGACCTGGCTGTCATAGGTGATCGAGCTCGTCGTCAGCCAGCGCGGCGACCCCGCCGCGGAGGTTTCCCCGGCACGCTCGATATAGCCTGCATCGTTGATATTGTCGCGGTAATGCTCGACATAATTGCCGGAGAAGCGGAAGGACAGCGAGCCGTTCCAGCCCGCATCGATGCGCGACAGGGGCAGGCGATAGGACGCCTCGAAATCCCATCCGGCGCGCTGGGTCTGGTTGAGATTCAGGAACGGCGTGGCGATCGTGTAGATCGACGCATCGCCGGGACCGCTGAGCGTGATGAAGTCGCAATAATAAGCGCGCTGCTCGGCGCTCGTCGGCGTCGCGCCGGTGCAGTAGTTGATGATGACATTGGGATCGAGCGAGGCGATCGCGCCCTTCACGGTGATCGTGTAATAATCGACGGAGAACTGGAACCCCGGCACGAAGGGCGGCGAATAGGAGAAGCCGGCCGTTCGCGTATCCGCCTTTTCCGGCTTGAGGCCGGGATTGCCGCCGACGAGATTGGCGGTCGCCACCTGCCCCGCCGGGCCGCCCAGCACGCCGGCCGTGAACAGGCGGTTGAGCACGGTCGTCACCGGCGGCGTGTTCAGCTCGAACAGGTTGGGCGCCCGGATGTCGCGGGACATCGTCCCCCGGATCAGCAGGCCCTCGATGGGCGACCATGTGCTGCCGAGCTTCCAGGTGGTGACGGAGCCGCTGGTCGAATAGTCGGTGAAACGCACCGCGCCCTGGAGATCCAGCGACCGCGCGAACGCCCAGTCCTTCGCCAGCGGGATCACCGTCTCGAGATAGGCTTCCTTCACGTTGAAGCTGCCGCGCAGCGACCGCGCGTTGGAGCTTTCATAGCCCGCGATCTCGGCGATCGGATCGACCTCGGTCACCTGCTTTTCATGGCGATATTCGAGGCCGGCGGCCAGAGAGACAGGTCCGGCCCAGGTGCTGAACGGCTCGCCCGCGACATTGAGGTTGGTCGCGAACTGCTCATAGGCGGTCCTGGTGTAGGTGGTGCCGGTGACATAATCGCGCGCGGCATCGGTCACCGATCCCTCGCCGAACACGTTCAGGGGCACGCAATCCGCCGCGGCGGCGACGCCGGCGAGCGTCGCCCGGCAAATGGGCTCCCCGTCCGGCCCGGTCACGACATCCACGGCATAGCCGAAGTTCGAGCGGATGCGATTATGCGCGACATGCTGGGTGTAGATGTTCTTGCCGTAGATCACAGCGCCATCCACCGCCCAGTCGCCGAGCTTGCCGCTGAACCCGCCGACGCCGCGCCATGTCTCGGTGACGACCGTCGAATATTGGTTGCCCAGCTCCCGCCAGTTGCGGCCGACATTGAAGCTGGTGATCTGGTTGTCCGCATTCTGCGGCAGGGCATTGAGCGCGTCGATCTGCGCGCGCAACGCATCGGGAATGAACGGATTATCGAGGCGGATCACGATCGGCGAGGATTGCTCGTTGCGCGCCGGCAGGGTCGTGTTGTGCCCGGTCGAGCGGGCATAGGAGCCTTCCGCATAGAGCTCGAAATCGTCGCCGACATCATAGCCGAAGCGGCCATAGCCGAGATAGCGCGTCACCGCCGGCACCAGCGAGACGTCGGTGTTGAAGTTAAGGTCCTTGTTGCTGTCGCCGCCCTGCATGAACTGGGCGCCGACATAGTTGCCATATTGGAACTGCCCGAGCGCGCCGTTGGGGCCGAAGGTGATGCCGCGCAGCTGGGCGGCGGGGCCGCTCGCGCTGTTGATCATGCCGCCATTGGTCACCGTGGAATAGCGCGCGTCCGGCAGGATCAGCGTCTGGGCAAGGCCATTGCCGCCGGCCGGGCAATTCGCCGACACCGGCGCCGCGAGCGGACAGGGATTGGCCAGCAGCCCATAGGCCTGCCGCCCCCAGTCGCGCGTGAAGACGTCCTCCACCCCGTCATTGCGGACGAAGTCGAACGCCGCCTCGACATGCGCGCGATCGCCGAGCCGCGTGCCGGCGAGGATGCCGATCCGATATTCGCGATTATCATCCTGCTGCGAGGTGCCATATTGCGCTTCGGCCTGGATACCCTCGAAATCCTTCTTGAGGATGAGGTTCACCACGCCCGCGACGGCATCCGAGCCCCATTGCGCGGATGCGCCGCCGGTCACCACCTCGGCGCGCTCCACCATCAGTGACGGGATCTGGTTGAGGTCGACCTGATAGCCGGACAGGCCCGTGACCACCTGCGGCACGAACCGGTTGCCATTCACCAGGACGAGGGTGCGCGTCGATCCCAGGCCGCGCAGGTCGGCATAATAGGAGCCGGGGAAGATGGCGCGCACGCCGTTGGTCGCGGGCGTGGTGGACGCCTTGAAAGCGGGAATCTCGTTGAGCACGGTCGAGACGTTGGTCGCCGCGCGCTGCTCCAGCGCCTCGCCGCCCACGATCGTGGTGGGCGTCGGCGCATTGAAGCCAGACCGCTGGACGCGCGTCGCAGTCACCACGATGTCGCTCGTGTCGCTCTCTGCGGAGTCCGACTGGGGCTGGGCCTGGGGCGCGGGCGCATCCTGCGCGAGGGCGGGCGACGCGACCCATATCGAGCAAGCGGCCAAGCTCGCCGAGCCCAGCAAGGCGCCACGACGGAATGTTGAAAATTTCATATGAGCCTCCCCTGTGTTCTCCTCGGTCCAGCCGCGCGCGCCGTCCGATCCCGCCGGATTAGGATGGTCCGATCCTGTCTGCTTCAATGCCGGTGCACCGGAATTTGCTCACCAGCGAACCATGTTCACCCGGTCTCCATCAGCGCCATGAGCGGCCCGACGCTGCGCGCCTCGTCCAGCGACCATATCGCTTGCGCCAGCCGCGCGGCCTGATCGGCCGGCAGCCGCGTCGTCGCGCAATCGAGGAACTTGCGCTGGAGGGCATCGTCGCCCAGCCGCAGCTCCGGCACGGCGCCCGCACCGCTCGCGGCCCAGACTTCATGGGTGTAATGCTCGCCGCCCGCGACGATCTGCGCGCTGGCGATGAACGAGCGCGGGTCCGCCCGCTTGGTTTCGGTGGTGCGGGGATGCGTGCCCCATTCGATCTTCGCCATCATGGCGCGGACGCGGGGATCGTTCAGCAGCTCGGGCCGCTGGCAGCGCGCATCGATCGGGATGCCCAGTGCGGCAAGCGCCAGCATGTAGGGAATGCTGAACTGCGCGTCCTCGGCGGTGCGGACATCATGCTGATCCGGATTGGCGACGAAGGGCGGCCCCAGCGAGACGATGCGCTCGATCCGGCCGGGATCGATCCGATGCTCGCGGACCAGCGCCACGACGCAATCGAGCCGGCTGTGGATATAGCGGCAGGCGGCATAGGGCTTGAAGTCCGGGTTGAGGATGCGCCACTCGCTGCCCAGCCCCTCCACGGCGCGCCCGGCCTGCCATTTGGGCCAGCCGTAAAATTGGGGGAAGCCGGCCGGCCCGTCCAGCACGATGGGATTGGCGGTGAAGCCCGTCCCCGCCAGCATAGCGGCAGTGACAGCGCCTTGCGCGACCCAGCCCACGGGCGTGTATTTGACGTTGGACTTGGGGCTGCCGGTCTCCCAGTCATGGCTCGATTGCGGCGGGCAATAATAGCCGGCGAGGCCCAGCGCGTGCGCCGTCATCCCGGCGGAGTGGCCCTGCATGGCGCAGATGCCCATGGCGGAGGCCATGATCGCCTCGTCATTGATGCCGAAGATCTCGGGCGTGGTGTTGGTCTCCAGCAGCGCCGCCTGCATCTGGCTGCTGGCCCGGCTCAGCCGCGCGCCGATCTCATAGGCGATCACCAGCCCCAGGATGAGCTGGCGGCCGCTCAAACCCTCGGCCTCCGCGACCGCCAGCACCGGGGGGATCGTGACCGGCGGGAGATGCGGGATGGCGTCGAAATCGAGCGCATTCATCAGCTCGGCATTGGCGAAGGCGGCGTTGGTGGCGCTCACGCGCTGCCGGGTGCCGATGACCAGCGCCTTCGGCTCGCCGCCGAGCTGCTGCATGAGCCCCGCCGCGAGACGCCCCTTGGGCAGCTCCCAGCCGGCCAGCGCGCAGCCCAGACTGTCCAGCAGCAGGCGCTTGGCGGCATGGACGACGTCCGCCGGGATCGCTTCATAGCGCAGGTCCGTGGCGAAGCGGACAAGCTGTTCGGACACCAGCGGTCCCGCCGGATCGGGATGCGGCGCGGCGTCGGCCGGCTGCGCCTGCAACGTCCCCGGCAGCGTCGCCAGCGCAGGCAGCGCCCCCGCTGCGGCCAATATGGATCGGCGATCGACATCCATGGCATCCCTCCCCCTTTTGCCGGCCATCCTAGGGAGAGGCGCGCTTGCCGCTTCCCCGCGAGCGCATAGTTGCTTGAACCGGGGCGCACGGGCGCGGAAATCGAAATGGCCGCACGCGCGCGGCGTGCGGCCATCGTCCGGCTTCGAAGCGGCGCGTCAGTTCGCGGCGCGCGGGTCCCGCTCGCCCAGCTCGGGATAATAGGCCGCGCGATTGTGCAGCGATTCATTGAAGACGGTGCGCTTGGCGAACAGCCATTTGCCGTCCTCCTTCACATAATCCTCGATCACATGGCCGAAATAGAGGAGCTGCACGTCATGCTGCGGCGTGCGATTGGTGAGCGCCATCCAGTAGCAGATGCCCTGCCCGGTCTTCCCGTCAGGATTGATCGTGACGACCTGATTGAGGATGAAATGGCGCGTGCGCGGCCGGTTGGTCGCATCGGTTGGCGGCGCGGCAATCGAGGCCCGCCACTGGGCGATCGCGTCGCGGATCTCCTCGCGGCCATGCTCCACGCCGTTCACCCAGTCGAGCACGCCGTTGGTGGCGAAGCTGTCCGCATAAGTCTCCGCATCCTGCGCATCCGAGGCGATCATCAGCCGGTTGGAGAGATTGACGATCTCCGCGCGCGCCACCGCATATTGCTCGGCGGTGAGGCCGGCCTGTTCCTGCGCCATCGCCCCACCCGGCACCGCCAGCATCAATGCCGCCGCGCACCACATCGAACCCTTAAACATCCTAGCCATCCTTGCCTCCCAATCCTGCGGCGCCGCCCCTGCGGCCCGCTCAGCTGTCCACCATCTCGACCTTCGGAAACGGCGCCAGTTCATCATGCCGCACCCAGATGCCATGGACCTGCGGCCCCGCCCGGAACGGCATGATGACGCGGGCGATATCGCCCTCGCCCATCCGCTGCGCATCGACGATGACCAGTTCCGAGCGCATCTCCGCATAGTTGGAGGCGATGCCGATCAGATAGCCGTCCCCTTCCGGCGCGTCGGCGCTGCGCGGAATGAAGCAGCATTCCTGCAGGCTGTGCGTATCGCCCGCGAAATAGCGGTCCATCCTGTTCGCCTGAAGATCGAACCGGGCATAGCTGTTCGTCACGCGCCCGCGCAGATTGCCGCCGCGCGTTTCATCGAACGGCCGGGTGGGATCGCTGAAGCCCGTGTAGCAGTAGCGGTTGGTCCGCGTGAGATAGCGCGGATCGATGCGGCCCAGGTCGCCGATGGGCGTGGGGAACAAAATCTCCTCCTCCCAGGTGTCGCGCCGTGAATTGAGATCGAAGGTCAGGCGCCGGACATAGGCCTTCGCCCGGCTCGGGTCCCAGGGGGAGCCGTCCACATTCGGGAAGAAGGGGAAGAAGTTGGAATCGTAGAAGGGCGCATAGAGCACCACCTTGTCGCCGACCGTCTGGGCATTGAAGGTGTGCATCATGCACCGCTCCGGGCCGCGGAACCACCGGACGTCCCGGCCGTCCCCGTCGCGCGGCATGATGCCGATATAGCTCTCCTTCGTGCGGTCCCAGCCCCAGTGAATCCTGCCTTCCCGGAGCCGCTCCATGCTGGTGACGTAACCGGCGAAGGGGAAGATGATGTGCTTCTCGGTCAGCGCGATGTCGTGCATGATCGAGACGTAAGGCACCTGGAAACGCGCCTCGCGCGTGACCTGCCCGGACCGGTCGACCGCATAGACGAAGACATCCTTGGAGGCCGGCCCGGTCGCCTCATTGCCATAGCAGATCATTTCCCCGGTGGCGGGATCGATCTTGGGATGCGCGCTGAAGGTCTGGCTGCGATATTTGCCGTGGAAGTCCCACGGGCCGATCGTGTCCAGCGTGACGGGATCGATCTCGTGCGGCAGCGAATCCTCCTTCAGCGCGAACAGCTTGCCGGCATGGACAAGCGGCGTCGTGTTGGAGACCGTGCCGTCGATGCCCTGGACGCTGGGATCGTCGGTGAAGCGATTGCGATAATAGCCGAAGAGCTGCCGGCCCGCCTTCAGATTGGCCTTGAAGCGCGGCGTGCGGACATATTTGCCCTTGAAGGCCACGCGCCCGTCCCTGAAGCGGAAGGTGCTGATATAGCCATCCGCGTGCAGGATGGCGTCGTCGGGCCGGCTGGGCGGATAGAACCACTCGCCGCCCAGGCGCACGAAGGTGCCTTGCAGGTCCGCCGGCAGCGTGCCCTCCACCTCGCAGTCGAGGAGCTCGGCATCGTAACGCTGCGGCGAGAAGAAGCCGCGCCTTGCCGCATCGGATGAAAAATCAACCACTTGAAATCTCCGGTGGTGAGCAGCAGCGCAAGCGATGCCGACCGTTAAAGATAGCAATCGAGCCGACGAAGCTGCTCGTCGCTCAGACCGGCAGGAATGCGCCCGCCCCGATAGCCGTCGGGCGGTGTCCATGGATGCGCGGCTCCCGTCGCGTCGAACCATGGCTCGTCGCGATGGAAGGACAGGACGGAGCCGGTGCGATGCGGCAGGCGCAGCGGCACGGCCGCGACGCCGCTCGTCGCGGCGAACAGCGCGCCCAGCGACGCGCCGAAGAACACTTGCCTGCGCGTTGCCGCGAAGCGCCGGCCGATGGCATCGACAACGCTGCTGCCCGCTCCCGCTTTCCCCCTGGACACCCGATCCTCCTGCATCTCGCCATGAAGCATAGGGAGGATGACGGGGACGGCTCTTTACTGGCGGCGCATCCCATTTTGCATTGCCGGGAACCGCGCCGGCCGAGCCTGTTCGGTCATGCGCCTTGCGGCGCAAGGCGGCCCCGGCCCGCTCCCCCACCCGGCCCCCCAACGGCAGTATATTATGGGAGGCCGGGTGGGGGAGCGAGCCGGGGCCGCCTTGGAAAATCGCCCTTCGCGAATTTCCAAACAGGCTCTCAGTCGAATCGCGCGAGAATGTCGCAGAGCTGGACGATCCGCTCCTTGCCCAGCCGGTCATGGAAATGCGCTTCATAGGCCGCGTGGCGGCTCGCCAGGTCGCGCAGCACGCTCATCCCCTCCTCAGTGAGGCGGAGCAAGCGCGCGCGCCGGTCCTTGCCGTCGATGCATCGGGACATCAGGCCGCGCGCGACGAGGTCGTCGAGCAGCCGGGTCATGTTGTTCGAGGTGATACCCATGATCTCCGACAGGTCCCCCGGCGTGCAGCCCGGATTGCCCTCAACGAGCAGCAGTACCGAATAGGCCTGCGGCGTGATGTCCGTGCCGTCGAAATAGTCGTTGAAGATCTTGAGGGTTTCACGCCAGGCCGCGTGCATCAGGAAGCCGAACGTCGATTCCAGACTGTTCAGATTATAGCCCTTGCCTTTCAGTCGATCGATACGCCCCACCGGATGACTCTCCTCGCCGTGCAGGGCGCGATGTGGCCCAAATCCGTCGCAAAAGTCGACCCGGATCGTGGGCGCCCTTCGCTCGTTCGCCGCGAGGCGAATGCCCGTGCGCTTCTGGTCAATAGCTATCCGCCTCCAGCCCATAGAATGGCGGCGGATGAGAGGATATCGACATGCCGTGCCCGACCGACCTTGACCGGCGCGCTGCGCTGGGCGCCTTCGCGGGCGCCGCCTCGATGAGTGTCTTCCTGCCGAAAGCCCTTGCCATGCCGCCACTGGACCCGATTGCCGAGACTCGACACGGCCGCCTGCGCGGCGCGGTAAAGGACGGCGTGACGATGTTTCGCGGCATCCGCTATGCGCGCGCGGACCGCTTCCTCCCCCCTCGCCCGCCCGAGCCATGGGCAGGCATCGCGGACGCGCTGGACTTCGGAGCGAGCGCGCCGCAGTCCAATCCCAAACCGCCGCCGGGGCCGCCCTATGTCATCCTGGCGCAGCTGCCGCGCCCCGCCGGCGCGCCACCGCCGCCCCGCATCCCCGAATCCGAGGATTGCCTGTTCCTCAACCTGTGGACGACGGGCCTCAAGGACGGCCGCAAGCGCCCCGTGATGGTCTCCCTGCACGGCGGCTTCTTCTATGGCGGCTCGGGCTCCGGCACGGACGGGAGCAGGCTGGCCGCGCGCGGCGACGTGGTGGTCGTCAGCGTCAATCACCGGCTCAATGCCTTCGGCTACACGCATCTGGCCGATCTCGGCGGCGACGCATTCGCCCGGTCCGGCAATGCGGGCATGCTGGATATCATCGCGGCACTGGAGTGGGTCCGCGACAATATCGAGCATTTCGGCGGCGATCCCGACCGGGTGATGGTGTTCGGCACGTCCGGCGGCGGGATGAAGACCACATTCCTGATGGCCAGCCCGCGCGCCGGCGGCCTGCTGCATCGCGCGGGCGTCCAGAGCGGGCCGGCCCTGCGGTTCATGGAACGGGACGCAGCCACGCTCGTCACCGAGCGGCTGCTGCACAGGCTGGAGATTCCGCGCGGCGACTGGCACCGGCTGCGCACCCTGCCGGTCGAGCAGTTGCTTGCCGGCTATCATGCGGTCGCCGCCGAGCTCAAGCCGCGCAACTTCGCGGACCTGCCCTGCTTTGCGCCGGTGCTGGACCCGGAGCTGCTGCCGCGGCATCCCTTCTCCCCCGGCGCGGCGCCCACGACGCGCGCCATCCCCATGCTGATCGGCTCCAACGGGCAGGAAATGAGCTTCTTCTGGGGCAATGACCCGGACGCCTTCACTCTCGATGACGAGGGGCTACACCGGCGCGCGCAGCTGTTTCTGGAAGAGCGGACCGACGCCGTGCTCGCGCGCTATCGCGCGGCCTATCCCGAGGCGACGCCGAGCCGCCTCTATCTCCAGCTCTTCACCGACTATTCGATCCAGACGCCGATCGTCACGCAGGCCGAGCGCAAGGACGGCGCGCCGGCCTGGCTCTATCGCCTCGATTTCCAGAGCCCGGCGCTGGGCGGCAAGCTCGGCGCGCTTCACACGCTGGAAACGCCGTTCATCCTCGATGACGCGCAAGGGGCGCGCGCGCTGGTGGGCGACGGCGATGACCCGGTCGCCCTCGCGCGGCGGATGAGCAATGCGTGGGTCAACTTCGCCGCGACCGGCGACCCCAACGATCCGTCCGGCGATTTGCCGCGCTGGCCCGCTTATGACCGCGAGAACCGCGCGACGATGCTGTTCGATCGCGAATGCCGCGTGGCGCACGATCCCGCCCGGCTCGCGCGCGAAACGCTGGGGGATCTGGTCGAGGGCTGAAGGCGATCCGGGACTGGAGAGTTTCCGACCAAAGTGGATGCGGTGCTCCTGCTTTCGCAGGAGCACTTTGATTGGTTCTGTCCGGCCGGAAAGCCTCCAGCGCGGCTCAGATCGCCTGATAATAGCTATAGGTGGTCCGCGCGTCCGCCTCGTCCGCCGTGACGAGCATCACCGCATCGTTCAGCCAGGCATAGGGCCCGCCCGCATCCGCATCGAACGAGGCCTGGAGGCGATGATAGCCGTCCGGCCGGCGATAGCCGACATGGCTGACATAGAGCCATTCCCCATTGGCGGCGCGGAGCATGAAGCGCTCGTGCACATCTTCGACGCCATCCTCGCGGATCAGCCCATAATCGCCGCCACTGCCCGCATAGGCGGTCCCTTGCAGGAGCGGGCCCTCGATGCGGCCGCCGCGCAGCTGCCGGAACACCCGGCCGCCCCGGGACGTCCGGGAGACATGCCGCTCGGAGAACTCGGCGATGAGCTGGAAGCTGTAGTTGAGCGCCACAGGTCCCGGCAGGTTCCGCGTCGCGTCGGGGGTGCGGAAATCGGCCATCACAGCACCTCATAATAGTTGAAGATGGTGTGGTCGGGATTCATGTAGCGCTGGCCGTGCCCGACGAAGACGGTGCGGTTCATCCAGTCATGCGGACCGATCGGCGCATCGAACACCGGCGTCAGGCGCATGCGGAGCGGCACCTGCGCATCCGGCGGTGCCACGAAACTCTGGTCCGGCACCTGCCCCCGCGCACGCGGCGGCGCGGGCGTGCGCGGCGCGATGCTGCCGTCCATGCGCTTCATGAAGCCATGATTGTTGATGTAGATGAGCGCGCCGTCGCTCGCCTCGATCACATAGGAGGCGTCGAGGCCGTGCGCGCCGGCATAATCGGCGCCGCTATAGGGCTGCACCCGCCCCTGCAGGCGCTCGCCCCACACCTCGCCGCCGGCGGTCGGCACGAAGACGCGGCCGCCGAGCGACTGGATACGCACGCGCTCCCTGAAGACGATGCTCACGCTGAAAGCGTGCCGCAGGCCGAGCTGCGGCACGCCGGGGGGAGGCGGCGTCACGCGTGTCGCGCCGATCCGGTCGATATCGCTGCCGGCGGCATCCTGCGCTCCGGCCGCGCCGGAGAGCCAGGCCGTCGCGCCCAGCACGGCCGCGCCGCCCAGAATCTCGCGCCGGCCGATCACTTCTCGTTCCCCGGCCCCCAGGGCGAGGTCGCATTATAGGGCGCGCCGATGAAGGTGGCTTCCACGCCGGTGATCATGCCGTCCTGGATCTTGAAGGATTCGAGCAACGCCCAGCTGTGCGGCTCCCGGAAGATGGAGCGCTTCCAGCTGCCGTCCGTCAGCTGATAGTCGGCCATCACGCCCTTATGGTCGATGAAGCCACGGAACAGGGCGATGCCGCGCTCCTCGTCCACCAGCACAGGCACGCGCCGCACGCGATCGTTAAAGGCATAGTTGCCGAGCTTGAACCCATGCTCGATGTCGCGGAACATCATGCCGTTCTCGTAGCGCACGGCGTCGGGCGAGAAGCGCGTGTTGCGGATTTCGCCGGTATTATGCTCCAGCGTCTGGAAATAGCCGTCGCCGATGCGCAGCAGGTCCGCGCGGCTATTCCGCCTGGCGGCTGGAACCGGCGTGGCGCGATCGGCCGGGCGCACGAAGCCGTGCGGATCGGCGAAGGGCGTGGGCGGCGCGCTCAGGTTGCGGCGGGTCGAGAGCATATGCTCGACCTCCGTGATGCGCCGGTTGTCGATGCGCAGGCGAATGGCGAGGAAGCCGGGCGTCTCGCTCTGCATGATCGCGGTGAAGGCGGCGACCTGCCCGGTCTGCGGATCGGAGAGGATGAGCGGCGTGCCCACTTCCTCGCTGACCGTGTCCCAGCTTCCGTCGGGAAAGGCCATTTCCACATTATTCTCGGTGAAGCGGACACGCGACGCGAAGGGCGCCTTCGACGGATCATGCGCCAGATAGGCCGCCCGATACTGGCCGATGATCTGCTCGAGGCAGGGCTTGTCGCACTGCGCCTGCGCCTGCGCCGCGCCACCCATCAGGAGCGTCAGCGCCGCCGCCAGAACCACAGCCGCCTTGATATGCATGCGTCCCTCCCAACTGTTTTCAGCGGTGCAGGATAGCGCGCTCAGCAGGCACCGCTTGCCGCTGCGTGCGCCGCGTTTTTGTCCCTGCGCGCACGCGCGCCCAGCATGTCCGTGCGGAACGCCTTCGGCGGCTTGCCAAATTTCTCCCGGAAAGCGCGGCTGAAATGCGCGGAGCTGCTGAAGCCGTTCTCAAAGGCGATCTGGGTGAGCGTCATGTCGTGCCGGTGCGGGCTGCTCAACAGAGCGCGGCACTGCTCCAGGCGCTGCGCCCAGATATATTCGCTCACGGTCTGGTCGCGGTTGAAGACCTTGTGCACATAGCGCTTGGAGCAGCGCATGGCTTGGGCGATCATGTCCACCGAGAGCGCCGGATTGCCGAGGTTACGCCGGATGAACGCGCAGATGCGCTCCTGCGTGAGATCACGCATCGAGGGCTGGCCGCGCTCCATCGTCGCCTCGCGGAGCAGGAGCCGCATCAGGTCGATCAGCGTTTCGCCCAGATCGCTGTCGAGCGTCTCGTCGCTCTCCCGGTTTTCGCGCAGCGCGGTTTGCAGACAATCCAGCAGCATCCGGCCGATGCCGTCGTCGCTCGATGCGCTGCCCGCGACCCGCCGGACCCCCTCCACTTCCAGCCCCGGCAGCCGGCCGACGGGCACTTGCAGCGCGATCTTGCGGGATGCCTCGCGATGCAGCGACACATAGGGCCGGCGGCCGTCCGCCACGAACCACTCGCCCGTGCTGATGATGCGCTCGCCCCCATCGCGCGACAGAAGCGTCGTCCCCTTCTGCTGGAAGCAGATGCGCAGATGCGGCGCCTCCACCTCCTTCTCGATGAGCCGGCGGGTCCAGGCCGCGCGATGCGGCGCGGTGTCCAGCCCGAAGACCTTGGCGGCGCCCAGGGTGCGGCGCACGACCGTGCCGTGAAAGGGATGGCTGTCGATCTGCTCGACCTCCACGCCGCCGATCGCAACGGCGCCCTCGTTCCAGAAGCTCAATCTGTCCGCCGCAGGCAATCCCTGCGTCGAATATGTCTTCGCCGCGCCCATATCCACCTCCAGATCGGGGGACATGACACGATATGGCCGCCAGCGCCGCCGCGCGCATCCCCGCCTTATTATCTCTTTGTGAGAGATTATTTCGCAGTCGGTGGTTCGAGTCAAATGGATTGTGACGAAGCGTCACGCGTTCCTGGGCGTCCGGTTCGCCCGCCACATCCTCCCGCCAGCCATGGCTATCGACGAAGTCGGCCATGCCGCGATCAAGGCGGGGCAACTGTCCGTGCGGGAGAGCCAGACGAACAGCTTCTCGCCCTGCCGCACCGGCAGGCGGGGGGAATCGTTCGCCTGCGCCTCGGGCACATAGACGGCGACTATCGAGGGGCATGGCAGGACGGACCGGCACCAACGATCCCATCGGGATGCGCAACCGGGTGATCGACGTGGCGGCCGCCGCGTTTCAGGCGCGCCTACAATGCGACCAGCATCAGCGACATCCTCAAGCTGTCGGGCGTGAGCCGCGGCGCGTTGCATCATCATTTCCCGACCGGGAAGCATTTGATAGAAGCCGTGTTGAAGGAGCGGATCGCGGTCGAGGTCGACCAGACCTGGGCACGCGCGGTGCGCGAGGCGCCCGATGCGATGACCGGCATCCTGTCGGTCTTCACCCTCGTTGCGGATGCCCTCGATGCACAGGGCAGCGTCTCGGGATGTCCGCTCGGCAACATCGCGCCCGAACTGTCGCGCTCGGACGAGGAGCTGCGCGCGCTGATCGGCTCGGAATATCGCAAATGGCGCGAGGCCATCGTCGCGAAGCTGCGCATGGAGGAGAGGATCATGACCGATACCGAAGGATTTGCCGTGATGGTGGTCGCCTTGTTCCGCGGCGCCATGTCGCTCGCCAAGGTGGAGCAAAACGGTCAGCCGCTGCGCCACTGCGCCGCCCGGTTGCAGGCGATGGCCCGATGACGGGCGTGAAGCGCCTCGCCGGCTGGATCATCGCCCTGCTCGCGGCGGCCCTCGCGCTGCCGGCGCATGCCGCCGAAGCGGATTGCCGGATCGGCGCCTATCGGCTGGCGGATGGCCGCACTCTCGACATCGGGCCGTCCGAAGGCGCCGCCCTGCGCTGGCGGCTGGAGGACGGCACGACCGGCAAGCTGGTTCCTGCGGAGTCCGGCCGCTGGACGAGCCTGCTGGGATGGACCGATCGCCCGGACGGCAAGTCGGCGACCTTCGATTGCGACCGTGGGATACTCGATTTCGCCGGGACGGCCGGCACCCGCATCGCGTTCGACGTCACCGATACGCGCTTCCAGGGCGCGGGCGCCGAACTGGCCGGCCGGCTCATCCTGCCCAGAGGCGACGACGCGGTTCCCATCGTGGTCCTGATCCACGGCGCGGAGCATGACTCCGCGATCGCGAATTATGCGCTGCAGAGGCAGTTCCCGGCGCGCGGCGTCGGCGTCTTCGTCTATGACAAGCGTGGCACCGGCGCTTCGGGCGGCCGCTACACGCAGGATTATCTGCTGCTCGCGAACGATGCGATCGCGGCCGTGCATGAAGCGCGGCGGCTGGCCGGCGCGCGGGCCGGGCGCATCGGCTATCAGGCCGGCAGCCAGGGCGGCTGGGTCGCGCCGCTCGCCGCGCGGATCGAGCCCGTCGACTTCGTCATCGTGGGCTTCGGCCTCGCGGTCTCGCCTCTGGAGGAGGATCGCGAGGCGATCGCGCTCAACATGCACGATCATGGCTACGGCCCGGACGTGCTGGCCAGGGCGATGGAGGTCGCGGATGCGACGGCGGCGGTGATGCTCAGCGATTTCCGCAGCGGTTATGACCGGATCGAAGCGGTGCGGCGGGCCTATGGCGGCGCGCCATGGTTCGCCCATGTGCGCGGCAATGTGAGCTATGCCCTGCTCGGGAAGAGCGAAGCGGAGTTGCGCGAGATCGGCCCGGCCCTGCTCCCCGGCGTCCCCTGGCAATATGATCCGATGCCGGTGCTGCGGAATCTCGCGGTGCCGCAGCTCTGGATATTGGCCGAGAACGACATCGACGCGCCAAGCGCCGAAACCGCGCGGCGGCTGAAGAGTCTTGCCGCCGAGGGCAGGCCGATCACCACCGCGCTGTTCCCCCGCACCGAACATGGCATCTACGAATATGAAACCGGGCCGGACGGAGAGCGGGTCTCCACACGGCAGCCGGACGGCTATTTCCGCATGATGGTCGATTTCATTCGCGAGGGCCGGATCGGAGCAACCTATGGCCCGGCCCGGATCTCCGGAGATGCGCCATCGGCGCCTCCATCGGTCCGCTGAAGGCCATAACAGCCTCCTTCTGACGATCGATTGGAACAGCGGGCGCCGGTATCAGGCGTCCGGTGCATATTCCTGCATCAGGCGATAGGCCCGCTGATACCATTTGGAGCCGGGATAATTGGCGCCGAGCACCGCCGCCGCGCGCTTGGCCTCCTCGGGGATGCCGAGCGCCAGATAGCATTCGACGAGCCGCTGGAGCGCCTCGGGCGTGTGGCTGGTGCTCTGATACTGGTCGATCACCTGACGGAAGCGCAGGCTGGCCGCGATCCATTCGCGCCGGCGCTCGTAGAAGCGGCCGATCTCCATCTCCTTGCCGGCCAGATGGTCGTTCACCAGGTCCAGCTTCAGGCGCGCATCCGCCGCATAGCGCGATTCGGGGAAGCGCCGCACCAGCTCGCTCAGCGCCGCCTGTGCCTGCTGGGTGATCTTCTGGTCGCGCGTCACGTCGCTGATCTGCTCATAATAGCAGAGCGCAATCAGATAATAGGCATAGGGCGCGTCGCGGTTGCCCGGGTGGATCGAGAGGAAGCGCTGCGCCGACTGGATCGACTTCACATAATTGCGCGCGCCATAATAGCTGAACGCGCTCATGAGCTGCGCCCGCCGCGCCCAGGGCGAATAGGGATGCTGGCGCTCCACCTCGTCGAACAGGATCGCCGCCTGATCGAACCGCCCCCGCTCCAGCCGCTGCTTGGCCGCCATGTAGAGCGTGCTGACGTCGCGCGCGACATATTGCGTGTCGGGCCGGTCGCGGTTCTTCGAACAGCCGGCCACGAGCATCAGGGGGATGAGGCCGGCGGCCAGGATGGCGACACGGCGGGACGAAGGAGAGAACATGGCTCGCCTCTTAGCGAAGCGATGAGAGGTCGCCAAGCGAATGATGCGGGCGCTGGTCATGGGGGTCTTCCGCCTTACCGCGCTTGAACGCCGGCTGAACATGAAGCGCCATGGGAGCTGTGCCGGCACGGTGTGGGAGGTTCGTCCCGACACAGCTCAACCATGGGTTTTTGGTCGGCGCCTCGGCAGGGGACTTGTGCTGTGGCACCAGCGTGGGGGGGTGGTGCCACCAAGATCCTGACGTTGCGCCGACCTGCGAAGCCGTCAGACGTCCGGGTAGTCGCTGACGAAACTCCGCATCCGCGCGGACCCGAGGGGCGTTAGCCCGACCGTCCGCCGATCGGGCATTTCACCCGTCACGACGGCCAGTCCCGCTTGGACCAGCTTGTCGAAGACCGCGTCCGCCTCGGCCGGGCTGAGCAGATTGCCCACGGCCAGGGCCGTGTCGCTCACCGGACTGGACTGCAGTTCACCGACGAAAAGCGAGAGCATCACGTCCATGGCGCTGTCCGCCATGACGGGCGTGAGGAAATGCTGGCCGCGCAGCCGCCCCAGCATATGCATGTGCGCGGCCTTGGCTTCCAGCTGCGCGTCCGTGCCCAGCTGCGGCCGGCGCGCCGCGCCGAACGGCCCCGTGACGACCTTGCCATCGTCCTGCCAACGCTGTTCAGACACTTTCACGACCAGCTCGTTCCGCCAAATCTTCGACAAATATGCGGCACTCGTGTGGAAACCATGTCCCCACGCCCAGCACCGCCCCTTTTTCTGGAATGAATCACCCTTAGTCCGACCGGACCATCAAGATCATGTCCCGTAACTGCCAGACAGGCAGCCGTCCCACGGATGCCCGGCGGGACGGTGGGCCAGCCCCCCGATCGTCCGAGGCCCGCGCCGTGTGGGAAGAGCGCAGGCAAGGACGATCGCGGGTGCTGGCCCGCGAAGTGCATCATAGATCCGGGTGATCCGTGATGTAGCTCCGCATCCGCGCGGACCCGAGGGGCGTCAACCCGACTGTCCGTCGTTCCGGCGTATCTCCGGTCACGCTGGCCAGTCCCGCATGGATCAGTGTCTCGATCGTGCAGCGCCCGCTCTCGGCATCGAGCATCGTCACGAGCGACAGCGCCGCTTCGCTGAGCGGCACCGATCGAATTTCGGCGAGAAAGAGGGACAGCATCGCGCCCATCGCGCTGTCGCCCATCACCGCGCGGCGGAAATGCGCGTCGCGCGCCTTCCACAGGCCGAGCAGGCGCTGCGCCTTGGCCTCCAGCGCAGCCTCGCCGGCACGCGCTGGCGCCGGGCGCTCGCCAAGGCGCATCTCGCGCGCATATCTACCCGCTCCGAAGCTCACGGTGCGTTTCCTCGATCCCCATGGATGAATTGCGCAAGGCTGCGCATGACGCGATCACGGCTCTAGCCGGCCGGCGCGCGATCGGGTGCTGTTAGGACCCGACGATACGACCGTCATGTCCCGCACATCATTGACATGGCTGCGACCCCCATGTTCGCTTCTGAGCTTTTTTGCCCATTTGAAGCAATTTTCTTCTGTTTTGACGATTGATCTTGTGACGGTTCCCTATGGCCTAAGTCAATGGAAAAAATGATTTCTTGAGGTCGGAGCGCGATGATCGGCCAACTTGTCCCATTTTGATTCAGTCGCCGTCGGGTCTGTTCGGAAATGCGCCTTGCGACGCATCGCGGCGCCGGCCCGCTCCCCCACCCGGCCTCCCAACGGCAGTATTCATGGGAGGCCGGGTGGGGGAGCGGGCCGGCGCCGCCTCTAAATTCGCCCTTTCGCGAATTTCCGAACAGACTCTCAGACCAGCGGTGCGCCGCGCCTGCCGCGATGATTGAGCAGGGCGTCGAGCAGCGTCAGCCCGCGCGCGAGCTGGTCGCGATCCTGACCGCCGCCGATCGACACGCGCAGCGCCGGCGCAGCCCGTGCCGGATCGACCGCCATGGCCTCGCCCGCCACCACGGACAGGCCAGTGGGTCGCAGCGCGCCGATCAGTTCGGACACGGCCATGCCGGGCGCCAGTGGAATCCAGAGATGATAGCCCTGCGGATCGGCGCGATAGCAATCCGGTGCCAGGATGCCAGCGACGATCGCCTGCCGCGCCACGCACTCTGCCCGCACCTCGCCGATCAGCACGTCCCATGTGCCGTCGTCCAGCCACCGGGTCGCGAGTGCGGCGTTCAGCGGCGGCGCCATGATCGCGGTCTCGTGGACGTCCGCCGCCAGCCGCCAGGCGTCGCGCAGCGAGGGCGCGCGGAGCCAGGCGATGCGCAGCGCCGGGGAGATGATCTTGGACGAGCCGCTCACATGCCATGTGCGCTCGGGCGCCAGCGCCGCGATCGGTGCCGGGGCGGCGGGAACCAGCGGCCCATAGGCATCGTCCTCGATGATGTTGAGATCGTGCCGCCGTGCGACCGCCACCAGTTCGTCGCGCCGCGCGGCGCCAGTGGTGAGCGTGGTGGGATTGTCGTTCACCGGCACGATGTAGAGCGCACGCACCCCGCCCTCCGCGCAGGCCGCCTCCAGCGCCGAGGGGATGATCCCGGATTCGTCGCAGGGCAAAGGCATGAGGCGCAGGCCCATGCGCCGCGCGATCGCCAGCCAGCCCGGATAGACGAACGATCCGGTGCAGACGCCGTCGCCCGCGCCCAGCATCGCGGTGGCGACGGCATGCAGCGCATTCTGCGCGCCGCTCACCACCAGCACATTGTCCTCGCTGGCCTCGATGCCGCGCGCCGTCAGCCAGCGCGCGCCGGCCTGCCGGTCCACCGGCGCGCCGCCGGCCGGCTGATATTGCAGCCGGCTGGCCGCCATCGCACTGCCGAGGATCGCCTGGATGCCGGTCGCATAGCGCGCGGGCAGACTGGAGCCGATCGGCAGCGGCGGCAGGTTCATGCCGGTCTCATAAGGCGCTGTCTGCGGCACGGGCGCCATGCCCGCCCCGCGCTCGCACACGAAGCTGCCCCGCCGGCCACCCGTGTCGATCAATCCCAGCCGCCGCGCCTCGCTATAGGCGCGCGTCACCGTGGTGAGATCCACGCCGAGCGCCATGGCCAGCTCCCGCTGCGGTGGCAGCCGGTCGCCGGGCCGCAGCCGCCCCTCCTCTACATCCCGCACCAGCGCGGCATGGATCGCCAGATATTTGGGACCGGCGACCGCGCCGATGTCGGGCAGCCATTTTTGCATGGATTTTTGCATTGACTTTGTATCCATACATAGACCATATCCCGCTCCGCCGCCGGCTGCAAGCCGCATCGGCACAGGCATTGGAATGGACTCATGACAACGGAACATCCGGACCGGGACAAGCTGCGCTGGATCCTGCATTGCGGCTGGAAGGGCCTCTGCCCGCGCTGCGGCAAGGGCAGGATGTTCCGCAAATGGCTGAAGCTGGCCGACCAGTGCCCCGAATGCGGCCTCGACTATCGCTTCGCGGCGCCCGACGACGGCCCCGCCTTCTTCTCCCAGTGCGTGATCGCCTTCCCGCTGACCTTCATCATCGTCTGGATCCAGGTGGCGTTCGATCCGCCCTTCTGGTTCCATCTGGTCTTCTCGCTGCCGTTCATGGTCATCGGCTGCGCCCTGCCGCTCCAGGCGATCAAGGGCTGGCTGGTCGCCTCGCAATATATGAACAAGGCGCAGGAAGCCGGCACGCAGGCGCTCTGGGCCAAGCTCCATGCGCGCGAGGAAAGCGAGCGCGCTGACTGAGGGGGCCGGGAACTTGTTCCGCTGGAGTAGAAACAGGGCTCCTGCAAAGGCAGGAGCACATGTCGGTTCAATCCGAAAAGGGCGGATTCCAGATCAGGTGAAATCGCCTCAATAGGCCAGCGCGCAGCCGTCCGCGCGCATCTCGCTCGCCGCCGCATAGACGCGCGTGTCGCCGTCCATGCGGTGTTCGACGCATTCGTAGCGCCCGAACCCGCCATCGGATTCGCCGATGGTCCAGCCGATCTCGGCAAGGCGCCGCCGTGTCGCCAGCGGCACGCCGCTTTCCAGCCGCAGCAGGCCGTTGGGGCCAAGGCCGGGCGCATCCTCGCCCATCGACTCCGATGAGCCTTCATGGTGCCAGCGCGGCGCATCGCCGGCCGCCTGGATCTCCAGCCCATAATCGACGCGGTTGACGATGATCTGCGTCTGCCCCTGCGGCTGCATGTCTCCGCCCATCACGCCGAAGCTCATCCAGGGATCGTCCCCGCGCGTGGCGAAGCCGGGGATGATGGTCTGGAAGGGCCGCTTGCCCGGCGCATAGATATTGGGGTGGCCGTCCCGGAGGCTGAAGAGCTGCCCGCGATCCTGGAACATGAAGCCGAGCCCGTCCGCCACCAGTCCCGAACCCATACCCCGGAAATTGGACTGGATCATCGAGACCATCAGCCCGGTCGAATCCGCGCAGGAGAAATAGGTGGTGTCGCCCCGGCTCGGCGCCTGGCCCGGATGGACGGGCGTCAGGATGCGGTCCGGCTTGATGAGCGCGGCGCGCTGGGCGGCGTATTCCTTCGAAACCAGCCACTCGACCGGCACGTCCGCGAAGTGCGGATCGGCATAGAAGCGGGCGCGGTCCTCATAGGCGAGGCGCTTGGCCTCGGCTTGCAGATGGATGGAGAGCGGCGACTGGAAGCCGGCGCCTTCGAGGTCGAAATGCTCCAGCATGTTGAGCATCTGGAGCGTCGCGATACCCTGCGTGTTCGCGCCCAGCGCATGGACGGTGGCGCCGCGATAGTCGGTGCGGCTCGGCTCGATCCACTCGCTGTGATGCGCGGCCAGGTCCGCCTTGCGCAGCCAGCCGCCGATCCGCCGGAAATAGGCGTCGATCCGCTCCGCGATCTCGCCCTCGTAGAAGGCGTCGCGCCCACCCGCCGCGATCGCCCGATAGGTGCGGGCGAGATCAGGGTTGCGCAGCACCTGCCCCGCCGCCGGCCCCTTGCCGTCCGCCATGCCCCAGGTACGCAGCGCGTTGGCCGTCTCCTCGATGCCGTTGCCGGCCCGCGCGAACATCGCCATCGAGCGGCGGATATAATAAGCGATGATGTCCGGCACCGGCGCGCCCGCCTCGGCATGGGCGATGGCCGGCTCGAACAGGCTCGCCCAGGGCAGCTTACCGTAGCGCTGGTGCATGGTCCACCAGCCGTCCACCGCACCGGGCACCGAGACGGTGACCGCGCCATGCGAGGGCAGGACGCCGTCCTTCGCGCGCGAGCGCGCCGTCTCCAGCGAGAGGCCGCGCGGCGAGGCGCCCGAGCCGGCGAGACCGACCACCTTGCGCTGCGCCGGGTCCCAGATCATCGCATAGACATCGCCGCCGATGCCGGAGGAGGTCGGCTCCAGCAGGCCCAGGCAGGCATTGATGGCGATGGCCGCATCCACCGCCGAGCCGCCACGCTTCAGCATCTCGATGCCGGCCTGCGTCGCCAGCGGATGGGCCGTGCCCGCCGCGCCGTTGAGGCCATAGGCGGCCGTGCGCGAGGCGAAGCTGGCGCCCACCGGACGGTCGCCGGCATGGACGTCCGGTCGGGCATATCGATCCGCGCCCGTTTCCCAGCGGCCGGGCAAGGACGCGGCGTTGCGTCCCGGCGCCTGTGTCTCACCCTCGGCACGGGCAAGCGACGGCGCCAGCGCGGCGGCCGGCAGGGCGGCAAGGAATGTGCGGCGGCGCATGGCAATTTCCCCCTTGTGGTCAGGCTAACAACCCCCTGCGAACGGAGGATTGACAGGGACCTTTCCTTTTCATTGCAGAATGCTGTGCCGGCGGCAATCGCTGGGCCGCACCGGCACCGCACAAGTTTATCCGCCCACAGCGATTGAGCGGATCGTGGCGATAGGGTAGCCCGGAGAGCGCACCTGTCGGGGAGGGAAGTCTTGCATCGCCATCTGATCGCGCCGATCGTCGTCATGGGCCTCTCCCTCTGCGCGCCGGCGCGCGCCGGGGAGACGCCGCTCTACCAGCCGACGCCCGAATGGGTGGTGCCGGCGCAGCTTCCGGACGTCACCGCCCTGCCGGCGAGCGCGCCCGCCCTGCTCATCTTCGACGGCCAGCACCGCATCGCGGAAGGCACGCTGTGGAGCTATGTCGACACCGCGCAGCGCATCATCTCCTCGGAGGTGCTGAACCAGATGGCCACGCTCACCATCCCCTGGATGCCGGACAAGGGCGACCTCATCGTCCATGAGCTGGCGATCATCCGCGACGGGCAGACCATCGACCTGCTGGCGGACGGCAAGACCTTCACCGTGCTGCGCCGGGAGCAATCGCTGGAGCAGCGCGAGTTGACCGGCCAGCTCACCGCCACCATGGACGTGGAGGGCCTGCGCGTGGGCGACATATTGCGCGTGCGTTTCTCCACGACCACACACGACCAGGCGCTGGGCGACCATGTGCAGATGGTCACGCCCATCCTCACCGCGCCCATGGCGGTCGGCCAGGGCCGGCTGCGCACGCTCTGGGCCAATGACAGCGGCGCGCGCTGGAAGGCGCTGATGCCAGGCATCGACGCGCGGCCGGTGCGCCGCGGCGCCTTCACCGAGCTGGTCATCGACCTGCCCGTCGCCAAGCCGCCCGAGATGCCGGAGGACGCGCCAATGCGCTTCCGCCCGGTGCCGATGCTGGAAGCCTCGACCTTCACCGACTGGAAGGACGTCTCGCGCACCATGGCGCCGCTCTTCGCCACGGACGAGCTGATCCCGGAAGGCAGCCCGCTCGCGGCCGAGATGGCTGCGATCATGCAGGCGCATGCCACGCCCCTCGCCCGCGCGCAGGCCGCGCTCCAGCTGGTGCAGGACAAGGTGCGCTATCTCGCCGTGCAGATGGACGGCGGCAACTATGTGCCCCAGTCGCCCGAGCGGACCTGGACGCTGCGCTATGGCGACTGCAAGGCCAAGACACTGCTGCTGCTCGCCCTGCTGCGCGGCATGGGCCTGGAGGCCGAGGCGGTGCTGGCGCATGCCCAGCTCGGCGATATGGTGGTCAACCGGCTGCCGAGCGCGGCCGCCTTCAACCATGTGCTCGTCCATGCGACGGTCGACGGCCAGTCGCTGTGGCTGGACGGCACGGGCATGGGCGCGCGCATCGAGGACATCCACGACACGCCGCCCTTCGTCAACGTGCTGCCGCTCCAGCCGCAGGGCGCGGACCTTATCCGCATCGAACCGCATGCGGACGGCCGCCCCTCGCTCGACCTGACCATGGATGTCAACGAGAGCAGCAGCGTCGACGTGCCCAGCGTGTTCGACCTGACGCTGGTGCTACGCGGCGGCACGGCGACGCAGATCAATCTCCTGCGCAACCGGCTGGACGCGGCGCGCCAGCAGGAGCTGTTCGCCACCTTCCTGAGCCGGGTGGTGGGCGACTCCCAATTCGGCGCCATCGAGGCGCAGTCGGACGAGCAGGCGGGGTTGCTCACACTGAAGGCGCGCGGCCTCAGCAACACTGCGTGGCGCTGGGACGACAAGCTGATGAAGCGTCCGGTCGACCGCTGGCTCGGCATGATCAACTTCGGCCCGGACCGCGCCCGCGCCGCCTGGTCCGCCATCCCCGTCGCCACGCCTTCGCCCGAGGGCCGGCGCATGCGCATGCGGCTGCGCCTGCCGGACGGCGGGCGGGGCTTCCGCATCGACGGCGAGCCGCAGCTCCAGCAGTCCATCGCCGGCTTCACCTTCAACCGCAGCGTGACGCTGGAGGACGGGCTGGTGACGCTGGACGAGCGGATCGACTCGACCGGGGCCGAGATCGGCACCGGCCAGATCGGCCCCGAGCGCGACCGGCTGGCGACCGCCAAGGCCCGCGCGCCGCGCCTCATCGCACCCACCCACACGCGGCACAGCTGGGACATTAACGGCCGCGACCCCCAGGGCGGGGATCAGATCGCGACCGCCGAGGCCATATTGGCGGAGGCCATCGCGCGCGATCCCACGGAGGCGGGGCCGTATCAGGTCCGCGCCGAGCTGCGCCGGGGCATCGGCAACACGCGCGGCGCGCTGGCCGATTTCGACAAGGCGATCGCCATCGAGCCGAGCGTGCAGCTCTACCTGATGCGCTCGGCCGTGCGCGAGGGCGAAGGCAATGTGGCGGCCGCGCTCGCCGATGCCGAGGCAGCGCGCCAGCTCGACCCCTCCGCCGCCGGCGCCATTGCGCGCGTGGCCGAGCTCAAGGCCGAGCAGGGCGACCTCGCCGCGGGCCTGGCGCTGGTCGACGAGCGCATCGATCTGGGCGGCGAAACGCGCGACACCTATCGGCAGGTGAAGGCGGACCTGCTCGGCCGCTTCGGCGACGCGCAGGAAGCGCTCGCGCTGGTCGAGACGATGATCGAGGACAAGCCCGGCACGCCGAGCCTGCTCAACATGCGCTGCTGGATCAAGGGCACTCGCGAGGTGGACCTGGACAATGCAACGCGCGACTGCACCTCCGCGCTCGAACTCAGCAGCAATCCCTATCCGATCCTGGACAGCCGGGCGATGGTCTCATTCCGCCTCGGCCGGTATGACGATGCGATGCGCGACCTCGACGCGGTGCTCAAGGCCGTGCCCACCATGGCGGCGAGCCGCTACCTGCGCGGCATCGTGCTCGCCCGGCTCGACCGGCAGGCGGAGAGCCGCACCGACCTCGCCATCGCCCGCCGCCTCGATCCGGGGATCGACTCGGACTATCGGCGCTTCGGGATCGAGCCATAGGGCGGGGGGGCGCCGCGCGGGTCGGCGCGACCCCGTGCTCCTGCGGAGCCCAACGCAGGCGCACTGATGCTGCTTGGTGGAGGCAACTCCGCGCACCCCGCTTTCGCTGGGATGACGATTTAGAGAGTTTCCGGCCTTTAGACGCAGTGCTCCTGCGAAAGCAGGAGCCCGGGGCGCATGGGCAGTGCATAGCCGCCCTGGGCTCCTGCTTTCGCAGGAGCACTGCGTCGGACTGGCCCTAAGGATTCGGCCCGCCCCTCAGGCCCGCGCCATCAGCCCTTCAAGCAGCCCCTCGAACAGCCGGCGCCCGTCGGTGCCGCCATGGGCCGGCTCGATCATCCGCTCGGGGTGCGGCATCATGCCCAGCACATTGCCCGCATCGTTGAGGATGCCGGCAATGTCGCGCGCCGAGCCGTTCACGTTTCCGGCATAGCGGAACGCCACGCGGCCCTCGCCTTCCAGCCGGTCCAGCACTGCCTCGTCCGCGACATAATTGCCGTCATGATGCGCCACCGGAATGGTGATCCGTTCGCCCCGCGCATAGCGGCTGGTGAAGGCGCTCTGGCTGTTCTCCACGGTCAGCGCCACGTCGCGGCAGACGAAATGGATGCCGGCGTTGCGCATCAGCGCGCCGGGCAGCAGGCCGGTCTCGGTCAGCACCTGGAAGCCGTTGCAGATGCCGAGCACATAGGTGCCGCGCGCCGCCGCCTGCGCCACCGCCCGCATCACCGGCGAGCGCGCCGCCATGGCACCGGAGCGCAGATAGTCGCCATAGGAGAAGCCGCCCGGCACGCCGATGAGGTCCAGCCCCTCGGGCAGCTCGCTCTCGCCATGCCAGACCATGTGCGGCGCGACGCCGCTCACCTGCTCCAGCGCGACGGCGAGGTCGCGGTCGCAATTGGACCCGGGGAAGACGATGACGGCGCTCTTCATCGCGGATACTCCCTTGCGCGGCTCAGCCGACGCTCTCGATGCGGTAGTTCTCGATCACCGTGTTGGCCAGCAGCTTGCGGCACATGGCGTCGATGTCCGCCTCGCTGGTGCCCTCGGCCAGGTCCAGCTCGATGAGCTTGCCGGCGCGCACATCATTGACGCCGCCGAAGCCGAGGCCAGCCAGCGCATGCTGGATCGCCTTGCCCTGCGGATCGAGCACGCCAGACTTCAGGGTGACGAACACACGGGCTTTCATGAGGCTTCGAGTCCTTCGATACGGGTGGCGCGAGCGGATGCCGCAGGCCCTAGACCCGCGCGCGCGGCGCCGCAAGAGGCAGGCGTGTTGGGGCGTTTCGGGCGGCGGATCGGCGAAAGGTTCTGAAGGTTCTGGGGTAACGCAAATTTCCGTCGATCATGCGCGGGGGTTTTGATCGATCGGGTCGATCTGCGATGGCGGATCAAGGCACCGTGCAGGGACCTCCGATGAATATCCTCCGGCATGGCGAGGCCATCGTTTCCGCTCAACGATGGCACTTGGCGCGGATGCTCGTTCGTGCTGAATCGCGTTAAGATGCCACCTAACCACAGAAGAGAACATGTCATGTCCTCGTTTGAGTGCATAGATGACGTGCAGCCGTCCCGACAGTTCGGCAGGACCGGCCCAGATGGCTGGGGCTTTACTTTGTGGGGCAAGGCAACTTGCTCCGAGGACGTCCATCGGCGGCTGCTCGAAACCTTCGCCGCGACGCATCCCGGTTCGAACCTGGTCCTTCCTCCATGGCATGCCACCGAAGATTTGATCGAAGGATCAATGTCATGGGAGGGCGTGCCTGTGTGGGTATGGTTTGAAACCGTCCTGAACTTCATCTGGCTATGGTCGGCCGAGCGCTCAGTTGTGATCCGCCTGAGGGATGCCATTTTGCCTTTTGCTCGAATGACCTGATCGTCGCGCTTCTGAATTGTCCGATTTTGACGGGAGGACGTCGCCCGGCGGGCAGAGAACTCCCGCGCATGATATTCCGGAAAATCGGCCGCTGTCGGCAGCATCGGCTATCCGATCCGGTAATAATCCGCCACGCGGTCCAGCGCGAAGCCGAGGACCAGCTTGCCGGCGCGCATGGGCCAGCCCAGCGCCTGCTCGGCGGCGCCCAGGCTCTCGCAGGCGCAGACCACGCGCCAGAGGATGTCGGAAAGGCCCGGCCCGGCGGCGGCGAGCGCGCCGTGCAGGCGATCGCGGGCGGAGATCTGCGCCAGGCTGCGCTCGGGCGCGCCGGGCGCCGCGCGGCGGCCATGGGCGGGCGCGGCGGCAACATCCCAGCTCATGGTGACGCGCGCGCCCATGGCGGCGCGCTCCCAGTCGGCGCGGATGGTCTCGGCGGCGTCGAACTGGCGGCGCGAGATAAACCGGCGAGCATGCAGCCAGCTCACCGGCGATTCGCCCAGATGCACCGTCACCTTGTGGCGCTTGCCGTCCGGTCCCTCGATCGTCCGCTCGACGAAACGCGCCGCATCCGCCCGCTTGCCCTTTGCCGAAACCTTGCCTGCCATTCGCCGCGCCTCCGCTCTTGAGTCGGCAAGGCCATTGCCATATGGCGAATATTGTAGGACAGATATAACCGAGTAGGTTATTAACGGAGGCTCGCATGATTACCCGCATCCGCGAAGTGCGCAAGGCGCGCGGCCTGACGCTGGAGGAAGTGGCCGCCCGCTGCGAGCCGCCGACGACCGCGCAGACCATCGGCCGGCTGGAAACGGGCACGCGAACCGTATCGGTCAAGTGGCTCAACCGGATCGCCGCCGCGCTGGGCGTGCAGGCCGGCGACCTGGTGGACCTGCCCGAGAATGAGACGGTGCCGGTCGCGGCGCTGGTCGGCCCGGACGGCGCCGGCGCGCCGAGCCGTCCGCTGACGCTGGTGCCGCCGCCCGTGCCCAAGGGCGCGCTCGGCATCCGCATGACCGCCTCGCTCGGCGACTATCGCGCCGGCGACGAGCTGTGGTGCGCGCCGCTGCCACCGGAGCGGTTCACCGAGGCGCTGAACCGCGACGTGCTGGTGCCGCGCCCCGCCGGCCGCTTCCTGTTCGGCCGCCTGATCGGCCGCGACGGCACGATGCTGCACCTCCTGCCGCTGGGCGTGGGCGCGCGCCAGCAGGTGGTGAGCGATCCGCCATGGCTGGGCCTGCCGGTGCGGCTGATCCGGGGATTGTAGGGCGGGGCATCTCATTCCCCTCCCCGTTCGCCCTGAGCCTGTCGAAGGGCTGCTCTTTCTTTCGGCGTAGGATCGAAGAAGAAGGACAGCCCTTCGACAAGCTCAGGGCGAACGGGGATTTGGAGGCTGTCCGGTTCAGATAGAACCATCGTGCTCCTGCGAAAGCAGGAGCCCAGGGCGCATGGGCAGTTCATAGCCGCCCTGGGCTCCTGCTTTCGCAGGAGCACTGAGTTGCTCTCATACGGACGGACTTTAGGGGGCTGGAAAGCACTCAAGTCGGCCCGACGGCTTCCCTGCGCCGGCTCATAGTGCCTTGTTCATCCCCGCCTGCTAGGCAGCGGCCATGACCCTGCGCGTGCTCACGCTCTCCACGCTGTTCCCCGATGCGACGCGCCCGAATTTCGGCGTGTTCGTCGAGCAGCAGACGCGCGAGCTGGCGAGCCGGGCGGGCGTTGCGGTGACGGTGATCGCGCCGATCGGCGTGCCGCCCTGGCCGCTGTCCCGGCATCCGCGCTATCGGGCGCTCGCCCGGCTGCCCGCGCGGGAGACGTGGCGGGGCCTTGACGTGCATCGGCCGCGCTTCCCCATCCTGCCGGCGATCGGCGGGCGCTGGCATCCGGCGCTGATGGCGCGGGCGATCCTGCCGCTGGCCGCGCGGCTGCATCGCGAGCGGCCGTTCGACGTGATCGACGCCAGCTTCTTCTTCCCCGACGGGCCGGTGGCGCGGCGGCTCTCGGCGGCGCTCGGTATTCCCTATTCGGTGAAGGCGCGCGGGGCGGACATCCATCATTGGGCGCGCCGAGCGGCCACCGCCGCCATGGTGCGCGCGGCGGGCGCGGATGCCGCCGGACTGCTCGCGGTCAGCGCCGCAATGAAGGCGGACATGGTCGCGCTCGGCATGGATGAGGCGAAGATCCGCGTCCATTATACCGGCGTCGATCTTGATCGCTTCGCGCCGGCGGATCGCGCGGCGGCGAAGGCGGCCAAGGGCCTCGCCGGCCCGGTGGTCGCCACGCTGGGCGCGCTCATCCCGCGCAAGGGGCAGGCGCTGGTGATCGAGGCGCTGGCCGGCCTGCCCGACGCGACGCTGCTGCTGATCGGCGAGGGGCCGGACCGCCCTGCCCTCACGGCGCGGGCCGGACGGCTGGGGATCGCAGAGCGCGTGCGGCTGCTGGGCAGCGTGCCGCATGCGGACCTGCCGGGCTGGCTCGCGGCCTGCGACGTGATGGCGCTGCCCTCCGCCTCGGAAGGGCTGGCCAATGCCTGGGTGGAAGCGCTGGCCTGCGGCGTGCCGCTGGTCATCAGCGAGGCCGGCGGCGCGCGCGAACTGCTCGACCGGCCCGAGGCGGGGCGGATCGTGGCGCGCGAGCCGGAGGCGATCCGGGCGGCGATCGCGGACTTGCTGGCGCATCCGCCCGATCCGGCGGCGGTGCGCGAGACGGCACGGCGCTTCAGCTGGGCGGCGAACGGGGAGGCGCTGGAGGCGCATCTGCGGGGATTGCGCGAGTCTTCGCGCGCATAGCCTTTCCACAAAATTCCCGCTTGGAATGACGTGCTCCTGCGGAAGCAGGAACACTATGCCGGGCATCCGATCCGCTAATCCAGCGGCATCGTCCATACAGCGACATTGGCGAACATCACCACCGAGGCGATCAGCATCAGCCAGCCCTGCCGGGCCTCGCCCTTCTTCGCGATGAGATAGACGCCGCCGATGCCGAGCGCGATGCCGGCCAGCATGAGGATCGAGAGAATGGTGCCGCCCATGGGCCGGGGGTTAGCGCGCACGGGCCGCGGGCGCAATCGGCGGTGGCTTTCTCGTCAGCGTGACACTAGATAGCGCGGCAGATGCGACTCGCCCTCCAGATGCGGTCGCGCCTCGGGAAAGCTCTGAAACCATGCGCATCGCCATCGCCTCCGATCATGCCGCCGTGCAGCTCAAGGCCACGCTGGCCGAATGGCTGGGCGAGCAGGGCCATGAAGTGACCGATCTCGGCACGGACGGCAGCGCCAGCGTCGACTATCCCGATTATGGCTATCGCCTCGCCGAGGAAGTCGCCGCCGGCCGGGCCGAGCGCGGCGTGGCGCTGTGCGGATCGGGCATCGGCATCTCCATCGCGGTGAACCGCAACCCGGCGTGCCGCTGCGCGCTCGTCTCCGAGCCGCTCTCCGCCGCCCTCGCGCGCGAGCATAATGACGCCAATGTCGTCGCCATGGGCGCGCGCCTCATCGGGCCGGACATGGCCAGGGCCTGCCTCACCGCCTTCCTCGCCACGCCGTTCGGCGGGGACCGCCACGCCCGCCGCGTGGCCAAGCTGGGCACCCCGCCCGTCCACGCCGCCGCCGACTGACCAAAGACAGACAAGAGCCTCGCCATGACCATTTCGCCCGTTCTCGCCGATGCCGACACGCCAGCGCCGGTGCGTTCGCCCGGTTTCTTCACGGCCCCGCTTGCGGAAGTGGACGCGGAGGTGTCGTCTGCGATTGCGGGGGAGCTGGGTCGTCAGCGGGACAAGATCGAGCTGATCGCGTCGGAGAATATCGTGAGCCGTGCGGTTC
>Ga0180223_1000332_pt1 | contig 69134 bp, 62 predicted proteins | sample eDN5th30CKraftOP_FD_151337 | JGI IMG/M metagenome (GOLD analysis project Ga0180223, IMG submission 151337) | Enriched Organic Plus compost microbial communities from Emeryville, California, USA - eDNA 5th pass 30_C Kraft OP (version 2) (version 2) ...
GCCTACGTGCGGGTGGGCAAGCCGCGCAGCCTGCGCACGGCGGGCGCGCTGTTCTCCGGAAGCCCGTATCGGTTGATGGCTTCCGTGCCCATTCCGCAGCGCGCGGGCGCCGACGCCCAGCTGTGGCTGACCCTGGAGGGCTGGGACGGCGCGCTGCATCAGGCCGCCATACCGCTGGCCCAGGCCTCGCCCGTCACGCAGGCATGGCTGGCGCGCCAGAACTGAGGAGCCGCATCATGCGAAAAACCGGAAGAACGATACTGCGCCTGTCCGCCGCGTTGGTGCTGCTGGGCGCGGCCGTGCCCGTCCATGCCCACCACCCGACGGCGCGCTGCCAGCAGCAGGACGCGCAGACCATCGTATGCAGGGGCGGGTTTTCCGACGGCGGCGGCGCGGCCGGCGTCGTCATGGACGTCATTTCCTATGACGAGAAAATACTTATCTCCGGCAAGCTGGACGACAAGTCCACGTTTGCGTTCAAGAAGCCGCAAGGCGACTTCTACGTGCTGATGGACGCCGGCGCGGGGCACGTGGTCGAGATCGACCACACGGAAATCAAGTAGCGGGCCGGCCGGAGGAACTGGCGAACCGCGCTCCAGCGGGCCGGCCTTAGCGGCGACGCCGGTCGTGCCGGGGGACGGCGCGCTTGGGGTGGTAATACCGCTTTTCGATATACCTGGGCCGGGGCTGGTAATGGTGTCCGCGATTCCAGCCATGCGAACGATAGCTGCGGTCCTCGGTCAGCAGGTTGCCCAGCAGGCCGCCGGCCGCGGCGCCGCCTATCGCATACAGGGGGTCGCCTTCGGACAGCACCGCGCCGGCCGCGGCCCCCAGTCCGGCCCCGATAAGCGTGTTGTCGGCACGGCGGTCGCGCGCCGACGCGCAGCCCGCCACGGCAAAAGCCAGGATTCCCGCCAGCGCCATGCGCGCAAAGTTGTGCGATAGCTTCATCGTAGTGCTCCCATTGGAAAGACGATGAGGCAAGCGTAGCGATGCGGGAGCGAGGCGGCAAGCGCAAAAACGCGCTTTGCAGCGCACTGAAATAAATACCGCTCCGGCATGCGGTTTTGTTACCTTTGTGTATCCGTCCAGGGGCGGATGGTTAGCGATTGTGTGCGAAATGCACAGCGGCGGCGTCTTCGCCAAGCGGCGGCGCTGTGGCCTTGGGCAATGGGCCGGTCTCGCGATATAGTCGCCTGATGAAAATGAAAACGGATGCTGGACAATGCGAATGATGGCGAGGCGGGTGGCACAGGCTTTTGTGGCGGCATGGCTTCTGGCCTGGGGGACGGCGCTTTGCGCCGCGCCGCCAGTTACGCAAAGCCCCGCTCTTACCGACGAAGACCTGAACCCCGAAGGCAGCAGCGGCTATGTCGAAAAGCAGGAGGTCCATGCGTGGCGCTTCATGCTGGCCAGCGCCAACCCGCTTGCGACCAAGGCCGGCTACGGCATATTGCGCCGCGGAGGCAGCGCGGTGGACGCCGCCATCGCCACGCAGTTGGTGCTCAACCTGGTCGAGCCGCAGTCGTCGGGGATAGGCGGGGGCGCCTTTCTCATGTTCTACGATAATCAGGGCAAGCGCCTGCAGGCCTACGACGGCAGGGAAACCGCCCCGGCCTCGGCCACCGCGCAATTATTCATGCGCGGCGGCAGGCCGATAGCTTTCCGCTCCGCCGTCAACAGCGGCCTGTCCGTCGGGGTGCCGGGCGTATTGCGCATGATGGAGCTGGCCCACAGGCAGCATGGCAAGCTGCCTTGGGCTCAGCTGTTCGAGCCGGCCATCAGGCTGGCGCAGGACGGTTTTGCCGTGTCGCCGCGCCTGCATGCCCTGATAGGCCGCAGCGTCGGACTGGGCGATCAGCCGGCGGCCGCCGCCTACTTCATGGACGGCCGGGGGCGGCCCTGGCCGGTGGGGCATGTGCTGCGCAATCCCGAATATGCCGAGGTGCTGCGCCAGGTCGCGCAGCACGGCGCGGACGCCTTTTATACCGGCGACATCGCGCGCGACATCGTTGCCGCCGTGCGGGGCCACCAGACGCCCGGCGCCCTGTCCATGTCGGATCTGGCCGGCTATCGGGCCAAGGAACGCGAGCCCTTGTGCGGGATGTATCGCGTATATCAGGTCTGTGGCATGCCGCCGCCCAGTTCGGGCACGATAGGCGTGCTGCAGATTCTGGGCATTCTGCGTCATGTGAATATGGCGGCGCTCGCGCCGGACAGCGTCCAGGCCGTGCATTATTTTTCGGAAGCCGGCCGTCTGGCCTATGCCGACCGCGACTATTACGTGGCCGATCCGGATTTCATCGACGTGCCCGCCAGGGCGCTGGTGGCCGCCGATTACCTGGACAAGCGCGCCGGCCTGATGCGGCCGGACCGCAGCATGGGCGTCGCCCCGCCGGGGGATCCCGTCGGCACGCTTGTGGTCCTGGGGCGCGACAATGCGCTGGAGATCCCGTCCACCAGCCATATCGTGGCCGTGGATGCCCAGGGCAATGTGCTGTCCATGACCACCACCGTCGAGGCGGAGTTCGGCAGCAAGATCTTCGTGCGCGGTTTTCTGCTCAACAATCAGCTTACCGATTTCTCGCTCGACCCCCGGGACGGGGAAGGCCGGCTGGTGGCCAACCGGGTGGAAGGCAACAAGCGTCCGCGCAGCACCATGGCGCCCGTCATCGTGTTTCGCGACGGGGCGCCATACATGGCGGTGGGTTCTCCGGGGGGCAGCGCCATCATCAATTACGTGGCCAAGACGCTGGTGGGGGTGATGGACTGGAAGCTGGACATCCAGCAGGCCATATCGCTGCCCAACATGGGTAGCCGCAACAGGCAGACCGAGCTTGAACAGGGCAGCGCGCTCGAGGCGCTGGCGCAGCCCCTGCGTGCCATGGGGCACGCCGTCGCCCTGCGCCAGTTTCCCAGCGGCCTGCATGGCATCGTCATCGACGAACGCGGCCTGCATGGCGGCGCGGATCCCCGGCGCGAGGGGCTGGCGATGGGCGACTGAAGAACCGGCAAGGAAACAAAAGGCAGGGCTATGAACTACAACTGGAACTGGATGGTTTTCTGGGACCCGTCGCCGGACGGCACGGGCACCTATCTCTATACATTGATACGCGGCGTCTACTGGACGCTGGGCGTGTCGGTGGCCGCCTGGGTCATTGCGCTGGCCGCGGGCGTGGCGGTGGGGGTGCTGCGCACCAGCCGCATCGGCTGGCTGGAGTCTTTGTGCGCCGCTTACGTGGAACTGTTCCGCAATGTGCCCCTGTTGGTGCAGATGTTCCTGTGGTATTTCGTCGCGCCCGAGGTCCTGCCCCAGCGCATGGGGGACGCCATCAAGGCAATGGACCCCGCATGGAGCACATTCTGGACGGCCGTGATCTGCCTGGGCCTGTTCACCTCGGCCCGCATCGCCGAGCAGATACGCGCGGGCATCTATTCCCAGCCCGCCGGACAGTCCATGGCGGCCACCGCGCTGGGCCTGACCCGGCCGCAGGCCTACCGCTACGTGCTGCTGCCGATGACGGTGCGCATCATCATGCCGCCGCTCACATCCGAGGCCTTGAACCTGGTCAAGAACTCGTCCGTGGCCTTTACCATCGGCCTGCTGGAGCTGACCGGCGCGGCGCGCTCCATGCAGGAGTTCACCTTCCAGATATTCGAATCGTTCGCGGCGGCGACCGTGCTTTACCTGATCGTCAACATCGCCGTGGTGCTGCTGATGCGCTTCATTGAAAAACACCTTGCTGTGCCCGGCTTCATGGGCACGGCCAGGTAAGGGGGGCGCATGGGCGGATTCGATTTCGACACCATTGTCCGTACGGCCCCCTACTTGTTCAAGGTAGGGCTGGCCTTCACGCTCAAATTGACACTGCTTTCCACGGCGGGGGCCGTCGTGCTGGGCACGCTGCTGGCCATGATGCGCCTGTCGTCCAACAGGCTGCTCTCGGGCGTGGCGGGTGCTTATGTCAACCTGATGCGCGCCTTGCCGCTCATCCTCATCATCTTCTGGTTCTACTTCCTGGTGCCCTACATCGTGGGCTGGATCATCCGGGCAGGCGCGCCTGTCGCCGTGGGCGGCTTCACGTCGGCGCTGATCACCTTCATACTGTTCGAGGCGGCCTATTTCTGCGAGATCATGCGCGCCGGCATCCAGTCCATCCCGCGCGGCCAGGCCGGAGCGGGCTACGCCCTGGGCCTGAACTACTGGCAGGTGATGCGGTATATCGTGCTGCCGCAGGCCTTTCGCAACATGACGCCGCTGCTGTTGACGCAGATGATCGTGCTGTTCCAGGACACCTCGCTGGTCTATGTGCTGTCGCTGACCGACTTCCTGGGCGCCGCCAACAACATCGCGCAGCGGGACGGGCGCCTGGTCGAGATGTTCGTTTTCGCCGCCGCCGTCTATTTTCTTATTTCCTATGCCGCGTCGCGCCTGGTGAAAATGCTGGAGCGGCGCATAGCCATCGCCCGTTGAGGCCCGAGGAGTTTCACAGTGATCGAATTCAAGAATGTCAGCAAGTGGTACGGTTCATTCCAGGTGCTGAAGCGCTGCTCTACCTCCATCGCCACCGGCGAAGTCGTGGTCGTATGCGGCCCTTCCGGTTCGGGCAAGTCCACCCTGATCAAGACGGCCAACGCCCTGGAGCCTTTCCAGGAGGGCGAGATCCGGATCAACGGCGTGTCGGTCGGCGACCCGGCCACCAACCTGCCCAGGCTGCGTTCGCAGATAGGCATGGTGTTCCAGCATTTCGAGCTGTTTCCCCATCTGTCGGTGATGCGCAACCTGGCGCTGGCGCAGGTCAAGGTGCTGGGACGCAGGCAAAGCGAGGCGAACGAGCGGGGCCGCGCCCTGCTCGAGCGCGTGGGGTTGTCCGCCCACATGGACAAATATCCCGGCCAGTTGTCCGGCGGCCAGCAGCAGCGCGTGGCCATCGCCCGCGCGCTGGCCATGGACCCCGTGGCCATGCTTTTCGACGAGCCGACCTCGGCCCTGGACCCGGAGATGGTCAACGAAGTGCTGGACGTCATGGTGGACCTGGCCAAGGAGGGCATGACCATGATGGTGGTGACGCACGAGATGGGCTTCGCCCGCAAAGTGGCGGACCGGGTCGTCTTCATGGACGAGGGCGCCATCGTCGAAGACTGCTCCAAAGACGAATTCTTCGGCCGCCCCGACCAGCGTTCCGACCGGGCCAGGCAGTTTCTCTCGAAGATACTGTCCCACTGAGGCCCGCCGGCGGCAAAGGGACTGCCGTGCGGGCGCGCATCGGGCCGGGCTGGCGCGATGCGCGCCGCCTGCGGTCCATGCCGCCGCCGAAATGGCCGTGGCGGCGCGTTTCGGCGGCGGGGCGCTATGATCCCGGGCTGCCGGTTATGGGCAGCACGATGCCGGTGATATAGCTGGCGCAGGCGGGCGAGGCCAGGAACACATAGGCGGGCGACAGTTCCTCGGGTTGGGCGGGGCGGCCCAGCGCCGTATTGGCGCCGAAGGACTGCAGTTTTTCCGCGGGCTGGTCCGCCGGATTCAGCGGCGTCCATACCGGGCCGGGCGCCACGGCGTTGACGCGGATCTCCTTGCCTGCCAGATTGGCCGCCAGCGACATGGTGAAGGCATGTATGGCGCCTTTGGTGGTAGAGTAGTCCAGCAGTTGCGGCTGGCCGCGCAGCCCCGTCACGGAGCCTGTATTGATGATGCTGGAGCCCGCCTTCAGGTGCGGCAGCGCCGCGCGGGCCATGTGGAAATAGCCGTACACATTGGTGCGCATGGTTTCGTCGAAGCGTTCTTCGCTGATGTCCTCCAGCGTGTCCGCGTGCTCCTGGAAGGCGGCGTTGTTGACCAGCACGTCCAGCTTGCCGAAGGTTTCCACCGTCCGCTCGACCGCCTTGCGGCAGAAGGCGGGGTCTTTCACGTCGCCGGAAATCGCCAGCGTGCGCCGGCCTTCCGCCTCGACATGGCCGCAGGTCTCGCGCGCATCGTCGTGCTCATCCAGGTAGACGATAGCCACGTCGGCGCCTTCGCGGGCGAACAGCACGGCAACCGCGCGTCCGATGCCGGAATCCCCGCCGGTGACGATGGCCGCCATGCCCTCCAGTTTGCCGCTGCCCTTGTAGCCGGGCGCCAGGAATTGGGGGCGTACGGCAAGGTCTTGTTCCATCCCGGGTTTGTCCAGATGCTGGCGCGGCAGCGGCGGCTCGGGATGGCGGCGTGCGCCCGTCTGCGCCGCGCCCTTGTCCTGCGGGGCGGGCTGCCCCGATTTCTGCTGGTCGCGCCGGTCTTGCCGGTCCTGGATGCGGCGCTGCCTGTCCGCCGTATCCGCGGCCTCGTGTCTGTCGTGTTCCTTGTCATTGGCCATGGTGACCTCCTGAATCGAATGCGTTGGAAGAAAGAAGCGGCCCGCAAACGGCGTGCCGCCTGCCATTTGCGCGCCCATGCGAAGGTTCTTTGGGCCGGCAGACCCCCGGGGCTATGCGCGCCGGCGGGCTCGCGCGCAGCGGATAAGCTCTTCGCCATACGGGATGACGACCAGCAGCAGTACGAAAGCCATGAGGCCCAGCAGGTAGGCCGGCTCCAGCGGGTCCGCCTTCCAGCCGATGGTGAAGCGGGCTGGTTCGGGCCCCAGGCCGAACAGCGCCTGGAACTGCCCCCAATGCAGGGCCGCCACGCAGATGATGGCGGCCAGCGGCAGCATTTCCAGGAAGCTGTGTATGTGCTGTTCCGCCGGGCCGATGCGGCGCCGGTCGATGGCATAGCCGACATCCCACAGGGCGGTGGCCTCGTGCAGCAGGAACATGGCCAGCATGAGGGCGATGATGCCGGCATTGATCTGCAGGAACAGGGCCGGCAGCAGCACCAGCCCTATTTCGCCGAACTGCAGCAGGTGCAGCAGCGATTCTTTCAGCCCGGAAGTGGTTTCGATATGGGTGGCGCGATGGCGCTGCCAGTCGGCAAGCCCGGCCAGCAGCCAGAGCGGCAGAATGAAATACAGCAGGATCAGGACCAGGGGATCTCTGTGCATGGCGATTCCTATCGTTGCCGCCGCCGGCCGCCAGCCCCGTCCGCGCGGAAAAGCAGGCTGTGCATTGCCAGCCCGGCGCCGAAGGCCGAATAGACCAGGCCGAGCGCGCCGCGGCCGAGCCGCCGCTCGAAGCCCGGCGTCAGGCGTTCGGGTATGCAGCACAGGTCGGCCACACAAGCCGTGAAGGCCACCGCCCCGGCCACCGCCACGGCACGGCCGGGACCGGCGTTTGCCCCGCGCGGGCCGGCCATCCGTTCATAGCACAGCGCCCAGAATATCGATGCGAGATGATGGATCGCATAGCCTGTCGCGCTGTAGCGCAACGATGCCTTGCGCTGGCGCAGGGCCTTGCCCTTCCATATCCAGTGGCTGACGGCATTGACGGGGGCCAGCGCCGCGCTGCAGTCTTTCGCGCCGCCATGCAGCAGTGCCGCCGTGGAGGCCAGGCTGGCGCTGCTGCCGGAGACGGCGGCGCGCCGCAGAACGCTTGACATTGTTTGCATCTGTATTCTCCATGCGTCCTGGACGCGGCTCTACTAGAATGGAAACGGGCGCAAGGCACCGCTCCCTTGAATGTATTTCGCATGCCGCGACGAGGTCTGGATGAAAATTCTGCTTACCGGGGCTTCCGGCTTCATCGGAAACCTGCTGGCCAGGACGCTGCGGGACGCCGGCCACAGCCTGACCTGCGTGCTGCGCAATCCCGAGCAAGTTTCGCTCCCGGGCGTGGAATTGCTGCGCCTCGATTTTTCGCGGGCGCTGAAGCCTTCCGACTGGGAGGCGGCGCTGCGGGGCATGGACGTGGTGGTCAATACGGTGGGCATATTCCGCGAAAAGCCGGGAAGCAGCTTCGATACGCTGCACCGGGCGGCGCCCTGCGCCCTGTTCGCGGCGGCCGCCCGGGCGGGCGTGCGGCACGTCGTGAACTTCTCCGCGCTGGGCGCCGACGAAGGGGCGGCCACCGCTTATCATCGCAGCAAGAAGGCGGCCGACGACTATCTGCTGGGCCTGGGCATCAGGGCGTCCGTCGTGCAGCCGTCGCTGGTATATGGGCCGGGCGGGGCCAGCGCGGCCCTGTTCGAATCGCTGGCCAGCCTTCCCCTGACACCGGTGCCCGGCCGCGGCGGGCAGATGATCCAGCCAGTGCATGTGGACGATGTGCTGCGGGCGGTGGCGGCCCTGGTGGAACAGGCCGATGGGCCGTCGCGGCGCATCGCCATGGCGGGACCCGAGCCTGTGTCCCTGCGGCATTACCTGGCTGCCTTGCGCGCCGCCATGCGCATTGGCCGAAAGGCGCGCTTCGTGCCCGTCCCGCGAGCCTTCATGTATTTCGCCGCGCGCTTCGCCAGGTGGATGCCGGGCCTGCCCTTCGATGCCAGCGCACTGCGGATGCTGGACCGCGGCAATACTGCCTCGGCCGACGCCATCCGCGCATTGCTGGGCGGACGGCCCAGGGGCCCGGCCGAGTTCGTTGATCCGGCCTATGCCGCCGCGGTTGCGGCAAAGGCCAGGCTGCGCTGGCTGTTGCCGGTGCTGCGGTTCAGTGTCGCCGTGGTATGGATAGTCACCGGCGTCGTCTCGCTGGGCCTGTATCCCGTCCACGACAGTTTCGCCTTGCTGGCGCGTGCGGGAACGCCCGGATGGCTGATGCCGGTTTTCCTGTACGGCGCCGCGGGGCTGGACTTTGCCTTGGGCGCATTGACCCTGCTTGGGCGGCGTTCACGCCGGCTTTGGGTGGCGCAGGCCTTGCTGGTGCTGTTCTATACGGCGGTCATCACCTGGGCGATGCCCGAGTTCTGGCTGCACCCCTACGGGCCCGTCTTGAAGAATCTGCCGTTTCTCGCGCTGCTGTGGCTGCTGTACGAAACGGAGGAGGGGCGATGGACTACCTCGCGGTAAAGTGGCTGCATGTCTTGTCTTCCACCGTACTGTTCGGCACGGGGGTGGGCAGCGCTTTCTATCTGCTGCTCGGCAGCCTGGGGCGGGACCCCAGAGTGGTCGCGTCGGTGGCCCGCTACGTCGTCATCGCGGACTGGCTGTTCACCGCCACGACGGTAGTCGCCCAGCCGGCGACGGGATGGTGGCTGGTGCACATCGCGGGGTATCCATGGGATGCCTTCTGGCTGGCATGGTCTGTCGGGCTTTATGTGCTGGCGGTGGCCTGTTGGCTTCCCGTCCTGTGGCTGCAGATGAGGCTGCGCGACCTGGCCAGGCAGGCCGCGCTGCAAGGCGGCCCTTTGCCGGCGCGGTATTGGCGCTATTTCTATGCATGGGTCGCATTGGGCATCCCGGCTTTTTTCGCCTTCGTCGCTGTGTTCTACCTGATGGTCGCCAAGCCCGCTTCACTTTCCTGAGCGCCTTGCGGCACTCAGTCGGCGGCGGGCAGCGGTTCCAGCGCCGAGCTTGCCGGGCCGTGCAGCACGCCGCCATCGGGCCCGAACCGCGAGCCATGGCAAGGGCAGTCCCATGTGCGATCTACATCGTTCCATCCGACCAGGCACCCCATGTGGCTGCATACCGCGGAAACCGTGTGCAGCCTGCCGGCGTCGTCGCGGTAGGCGGCCACGTCCTTGCCGTCCTGGCGCAGCACGGCGGCATGGCCTGGAGCGAGTTCCTGGGGATCCGCGCCCTCGGCCGTGCGCGCGGACAGGCGATCGGCTACGAAATGCTTGGCCGACAACAGGTTTTCCTTCACGAATTCCGTGCCGCCCGCCAGAGGCTTCATGCGGGACGCGTCGAACAGCGCCGCCAGAGGATTCTCGGCGCCAAGCACAAGGTCGGACAGCAGGCGGGCCGCGGCCGTGCCGTTGGTGATGCCCCAGGCATCGAAGCCGGTGGCGACATATAGCCGCGGTGTCGAGGAAGACGCCCGGCCGACGAAAGGCATGCCGTCCATGGACTTGAAGTCTTCATTCGTCCAGCGGTGGGAGAGGGTCTCGATGGAGAACGTATCCCGCATGAAGCGTTCCAGCGCTTCGAAGCTGTGCGTCTCCTCTTCGAGAACGCCGGTCTTGTAGGTGGGGCCTATCGCGACCAGACAGGGGCTGCCGCCCGAGGCGTCCACTCTGAATGAACGGGTGGGCTGGCCGGCGCTGATGAACATGCCGTCCGGCGCCATGGCCGGGTCGATGGGCGCGGCGGCGGCCGTGTGGCTGAAGGTAAAGGCCTTGGCGTAGAACTTGCCCTCCGGCACCACCGGCAGGTGGGTCGCCACCAGAACGTCACCGGCATCGACGTCGGGACCATTCTCGACGCTTACCCGCAGCCGATTGCCGTCTGCTTTCACGCTCGTGACGCGGCTGTCTTCATGCACTGCGGCGCCAGCCTTTTCCGCCGCGGCGGCCAGGCCGGCCAGATACTGCACCGGATGGAACTGCGCCTGGCCGTCGAACCGAAGGGCCCGGGTCACCGCCAGCGGCGCCGGCAGCACGTCGACCAGTTGGGCGGGCAGCCCCAGCATGGACACGGCCATGGCCTCGTCTTCGATGGCGGGCGTGTCCTCCGGCGATTGGGTGTAGACATAGGCGGCCTTGCGCTCGAAGGCGCATTCCATTGCCGTCCTGTCCACCAGGCCGGCAATGTAGTCGATGGCGTCCTGGTTGGCCTGGGCATAGAGGCGGGCATTGTGCTCGCCGAAGTCCCGGATGAGGCGGCCGTAGATCAGCCCATGTTGCGACGTGACTTTGGCCGTGGACAGGGCCGTCGCCTGCGTGCCCACGCGCAGCGCCTCCAGGACGACGACGGACTTGCCTGCGCGGGCCAGCAGTTCGGCTACGGTAAGCCCGACGATGCCGGCGCCCACGACCACCACATCGGCCCGGCCCTCGCGGTCGATGCGTGGATAGGGGCGGGGCGGCGGCCCCACCGCGGTCCAGTAGGCATCGTTCCATGTTTCAGTGCTGCGCATGAGTCCTCCTTTCAGCGGAGCCTCATGTGCCCGCTGCCGGTATGTGGGTTCATATCGGCGGCAGCAATTGGTATGCCGGACAGCCGGCGTCGGGCGACGGCCCTTTTTGTGTTGACAGGCCCTATAGGCCCAGGTCCTTGATCAGTTCGCGGTGCGCGACGGCCTCGCGCTCGATGAGCTGGCCGAATTCCGCGCTGCCGGTGGCGGCGGGCTCGAGCGACATGCCGGCCAGGGCTTCACGCACATCGGGCATGGCCAGGATGTCCGCCATCTGGGCCTGCAGTTTCTGCACGATGCCGTCGGGGGTTCCGGCCGGCGCCAGCAGGCCCAGCCAGGTCGAGAAGGTGTAGTCGTCCAGCCCGGCCTCGGCCATGGTCGGCACATCGGGCAGGCCGGGCATGCGCTGCGGCGACAGCGTGGCCAGCGCCCGCATGGCGCCGCTTTTCAGGTGAGGCAGCGCCACGACGGCGGGCGGGAACATCAGATCGACCTCGCCGCTGGCCACCGCCTGGGCGGCGGGGCTCACGCCGCGGTAGGGCACCTGGTTCATGGCCACCTGCGCCTTCCTGCTGAAGATTTCTGTCGCCAGGTGGACCGAGCTGCCGTTGCCGGAGGTGGCATAGTTGAGTTCGCCGGGCTTGCGCCGGGCCAGTTCGATCAGTTCCCGCAGGCTGTGCGCCGGCAGCGAGCGCCGCACCACGACCAGATGCGGCACCCATGCCAGCAGCGTCACGGGCTTCAGGTCTGCAACGGGGTCGTAGGTGCGCTTCTCGGCAAGATAAGGCCCCATGGTATGGCTGCTGGTCGTCGCCATTAGCAGGGTGTAGCCGTCCGGGGCCGCCTTGGCAACGTGGGCCTCGCCGACCGTGCCCGTGGCGCCGGCCAGGTTTTCGACGATGACGGGCTGTCCCCATGCTTTTTCGAGCTTCTTGGCGAGCAGGCGCGCCGGAATGTCGGAACTGCCATCGGGGGGGAAAGGCACGACCAGCTTGATCGGCCTGGAAGGATAGTCGTCGGCCGGCGCGCCCGAGGCGCACAGGGGGGCGGCGCACAACACCGCCAGGGCGAAAGACAGAAGTCTGGCATTGAATTTCATTTGTTTTTTCACTCGTTGTTCGTGAAACGCCAATACTGCCACAAGTCGGGCCTGTCGTCGCGCCGGTCCGCCGCCGCGGCCCCGGGGGCGCGGCGTGGCGGTTATGATGCTGCCTGGATCACAAAGCAGATGCCCATGGCCGACAAACAAATTCCGTGGTGGGATGCGCTGGTCACCGCGCTGGCGCCCATCCTGTGGGGGTCGACGTATATCGTCACCACCGAAATCCTGCCGCCGGACCGTCCCTTCACCGCCGCTGTGCTGCGCACGCTGCCGTCCGGGCTGCTGCTCGTGCTGTTCAGCCGGCGCCTGCCCGAGCGTTCGGGATGGGGGCGGCTGCTGATACTGGCCGCCCTGAACCTGGGCATTTTCCAGGCCATGCTTTTCGTGGCGGCCTACCGGCTGCCCGGCGGGCTGGCCGCTGTGGTCGGGGCCATCCAGCCCTTGCTGATCATGGCGCTGGCATGGGCGCTGGATGGCGCGCGCCCCGCGCGCGTGGCCGTCTGGGCCGCGCTGCTGGGCGTGGCGGGCATGGCTGCCTTGCTGCTGTCGCCGGAATCGCGCTGGGACCCCCTGGGCATCGGGGCCGCGCTGGCCGGGGCGATGTGCATGGCCGCGGGCACTTACCTGGCGCGCCGCTGGCAGTCAAGAATGCCGGTGCTGGCCTTTACCGGCTGGCAACTCTTTGCGGGCGGCGTCATGCTGGTGCCCGTCGCCTGGCTGCTGGACCCGCCTCTGCCGGCGCTGACCCTGCTGCAGGCATCGGGCTATGCCTATCTGTGCATCGGCGGCGCCCTGCTGGCCTATGTGCTGTGGTTCCGCGGCATTGCGCGCCTGCCGTCGGTGGCGGTTTCTTCGCTGGGCCTGCTTAGCCCCCTGACGGCGGTGGTGCTGGGCTGGGCCCTGCTGGGGCAAAGCATCCGGGGCCTGCCGCTGGCGGGCCTGGCGGCCGTGCTGGTCAGCATCCTGACGGTGCAGTGGGCCAGCAGCCGGCGTGTTCCCTGATGCCCGGACGCTAGCGGGAAGGCCGTTCGCCGATCTGCTGGCGCCACATGGCGTAGTAAAGGCCTTTGCGTTCCAGCAGCGCCTGGTGCGAGCCGCTCTCCACGATGCTTCCTTTTTCCAGCACGAAGATCGTGTCGGCATGCATGATGGTGGACAGCCGGTGCGCGATCATCAGGGTGATCTGGCCGTGCCGCCGCGATATGTCGCGCACGGTCTCGGTGATCTGTTCTTCGGTAAGCGAGTCCAGCGCCGAAGTGGCTTCGTCGAAGATCAGCAGGCGGGGTTCGCGGATGAGCGCGCGCGTGATGGAAAGCCGCTGTTTCTCGCCTCCCGACAGGCGGGCGCCGGCCTCGCCTATTACCGTGTCCAGGCCGTCCGGCGATTTTTCCAGCAGATAGGCGCAGGAGGCCTGCCGCATGGCGGCCACGATCTGCTCGTCGCTGACGTCCGGCCTGACCAGCTGCAGGTTTTCGCGGATGGTGCCGGCGAACAGATAGGTTTCCTGCGTGACGAAGCCTATCTGGCGGCGCGCCGGGTTGACGCGCAGCTTGCCGGTCGCGACATCGTTGTAGAACACTTCGCCCCCGGTCGGCGTATACAGCCCGACCAGCAGCTTGACCAGGGTGGATTTTCCCGAACCGGACGGGCCGACGAAGGCGATGGTGTCGTTCAGGGCCGCCGAGAACGATACGTCGCTCAGCGCGTTGTCGGTCGCGCCCTTGTGGCGGAAGCTGACGTGCGAAAAGCGGATCTGGCGAATGGGGCCGATGTCCACCGCCGTCCGCGAGCGGCGCTCGATGGGTTTCTTCATCAGGACATCGAAGTTGTGCAGCGAGGCCTGGGCCTCGCGATAGGCCAGGATGATGTTGCCCAGTTCCTGCAGCGGCGCGAAGATCGCCACGGCAATGAACTGCATGGCGATCAGCTCGCCGGTGCTGAGCACGTCGCGGAAGATCAGCCACAGCAGGGTGAACAGCACCGCCAGTTTCAGGACGCTTAGCGTGGTGCCCTGCAGGAAGGACAGCAGCCGTATGCGCCTGACTTTCTGCATCTCCAGGGCGAATATGCGTGCGGTCTGGGCCTGCAGCCGGCGGATTTCCGAGAAGGTCAGGCCCAGGCTCTTGATCAGCTCGATATTGCGCAGCGACTCGGTGATGAAGCCGGAATTTCGGTTGGTCTCCCTGACGATGGAGCGCTGCTGGCTTTTTATCTCGCGGCTGAGCAGCCCGGTCAGGCCGCCCAGCACCACGATGCCGATGAAGAATACCGGTATCAGCATCCAGTGCCGGGTGATGGAATACCAGCACAGGAAGACGATGCCCACCCCTGCGGTGAACACCGTGTTGATGAAGGCGTTGACGAAGCGTTCGCTGTCCTGCCGCAGCTTTTGCAGCAAAGACAGGGTTTCGCCGGAGCGCAGTTCCTCGAATTCCTGGAATTCCAGGCGCAGCACATGGCGCAGGCCGTCATTGAAGATATGCGTTCCCAGCTTCTGCACGACCAGCCGGGTCGTGTATTCCTGGAAAGCCTTGAAAAGCCGCGACAGCACGGCCACCAGGACGGCCAGCGCCAGCAGGCGCAGCACCCCCGATACCAGCTCGTCCTGGCTCTTGCCCGCGGGGTTCATGGCGTATTGATCGATGATGGTGCCGAAGATGATGGGATCGACCAGGGTCAGCACCTGGCTGGCGGCGGCCAGCGCTAAGGCGAGAACGGCCAGCCAGCGGTGGGGCCGCAGGTATTTCCACAGAATGAGCATGGGCCTCCCTGGTTCGAGGGCTTCAGCGGCGCAGCAGCGGCAGCGCGTGGTCCCGGGTCAGCGGCGCCATCGGCAGGTCGCCGGGAGTGAGCGGCTCGATCCAGGCCACTTCTTCTATTTCGGCGGCCGGCGCCACGGCCTGCTGTGTGCGGACCAGGAAAAGGTCGGCCCGCACCGTCCAGCCCGGCTCGTGGGCGGCGGGGGCGTCGAAGCGTCCCAGGGGGCGCAGGGCTTCGGGCTCCACGACCAGATCCAGCTCTTCGCGCAGTTCGCGCAGCAGCGCGGCCGCTGGATCTTCGCCGCTTTCGATTTTGCCGCCGGGCTGCATGAATGCCAAGGTGCCGCGCTTGCGCACCAGCAGGGTACGGCCGTCCTCGCGGCACAGCAGCGCGGCTGCGATGCGGATGACGGCATGGCCGGTGTCTTCCGGGATGGCGGCGGTTTCCATGGCTTCCCCTTTGTAAATAGGTATGCGGCAATACAAGGCGATTCTACTCTTGCAATATTGGTTACCAGGAGAAACCTGATGTTAGGGTCTGGTCCGCAACTATTGTTCCTGTGGCGGGCGGCGCGTATATTGCGGCCATGCCGCGTGGACGGCATGGCAGTCTCATGACCACCCAAGATCAAGAAGGAGTTCATCCGCATGATGCGCCGCCTGCTGTATTGCGCCCTGTTTGGCGCCGCCCTGCTCGCCTCGGCCGCGTCGGCCGGGCAGAGCCGCCGCCCCGACCTGGCGGGGCAGACCGTGGTCACCGAGAAAGGCGGCCGCAAGCTGACGCGCGAATATGCAAAGAACGGGCAACTCGTCTACGAGGTGATCGAAAAAGAGGGCAGCCTGAACGGTTCATCCGCCCTCGAGGCCACCGAGCGCGAATGGAGCGTCGACGGCAAGCCTTTGCGGGACCAGACCTTCCTGAACGGCAAGGAGATCCAGGGCAAGACCTGGTATATGAACGGCAAAGTCAAGGAAATGCGCCAAGACCAGTCCCGGCACGAGCCGGGCGGGCCGCCGGGCACCTATGTCGAACGGTTTTCGGACCTGGGCGTGCTGCTGTCCGCGGGGGTATACCAGGGGCAGTTCCGCCCCGTGGGCGTGCATCGCGAATACGATGAGAACGGCGCGCTCAAGCGTGAGATCACCTATGGCGCCAATGGCGAAAGGCTGGCCGAGAAAACCTTCGACGGCTCGGGGGCGCAGACCTCGGGGGCCTCGTATTATCCTGATGGCTCGCGCAAGCTGGACTGATCCGCCCTCCTGGGTTGGCTTGCTGGCCGCATGCATGGCCGCCTGCCTGTGTGCGCCGGACGCCGCCGCCTTCGATCTGCCGCAGGGCACGCCGGGCCGCCAGGCCGGCATGTGGCAGGTCGAGCTGTCGGGCCGCCTGGAACACCAGGATGGCGTGTTCAATATCCGCAAGACCTCGCGCATCTGCCTGGACGCGAAGGCCGACGGCGCGCTGCACGAATTGAATTTCCGCGAGAGCGAAATGTTCGCCGCCGCCGCGGGCGAGGCATGCGAGGCGCCGCGCTTTTCACTGCGGGGCAATGTGCTGTCGGCCGCCTCTTCGTGCCGGGGAAGCGCGGGGGGCGGCCAGCCGGCGGGTTCCCGCGCTATCCGGTGGACGACGACCTTCGTGGACGCGCGGCACGTACAGACGCAATTCAGCAGCCAGAACCAGGGCCCCCTGTTCGACAGCGCCCTGCGGTTCACGGAAAGCATGCGCTACCTGGGCGGTTGCGAAGCCGGCTACCGGGCGGGCGATATGCTGAAGATGAGCTGGAAGGTCGATGGCGACGAGACGCTGAAGTCCCGTTCGCGGGAAAATGTCCACCGGCTGCTGGAAGACTACCGGCTGTCGACGCGTTCCACCCTGGAAAGAATACATAAAGGCGGATCGGCCGCGCCCTAAAGGCGCATGCCGATGCCTGGCGCTGTGCGCCGCCGTGGCCGACACTAGCCGCCGGCCCCGGCGGCGCATCGATGGCCGCGCCGCGCCTACAGGAACATGCCGCCCGAAATTTCGATGCGCTGGGCGGTGATCCAGCGGTTGGCAGGCGAAAGCAGCGACGCGATGGCCCCGCCGATATCGTCCGGAAGCCCTACCCTGCCCAACGCCGTCTGGGCCGCGATGGCGTCATTGACCTGCTTGTTATCGCGCACCGCGCCGCCCGCGAAGTCGGTTTCGATGGCGCCGGGCGCCACGACATTGACGGCAATGCCGCGCGGCCCCAGTTCCTTGGCCATGTAGCGCGTCAGCACTTCTATGCCGCCTTTCATGGCGGCATAGGCTGCATAGCCCGGCAGGCTGAAGCGGGCCAGCCCCGAGGAAATGTTCACGATGCGCCCGCCGTCGGCGATCAGCGGCAACAGCGCCTGAGTCAGGAAGAAAACCCCTTTCAGGTGGATGTTCATCAGCGCATCGAACTGTTCTTCGGTGGTCTGCGCAAAGCTGGCGTGGATGCCGATGCCCGCGTTGTTGACCAGGAAGTCGAAGTCGTCGCGCTGCCAGTGCTCCTTCAGCGCGGCCTTGACCTGGCCGGCGAAGGCGGTGAAGCGGCCGCTGTCCGACACGTCCAGCGGCAGGGCCACCGCTTTGCGCCCAAGCTGTTCTACCTGGGCGACCGCGGCGGCGCCGTCCGCCGCATCGGAGCGATAAGTAAGAATGACGTCCGCCCCCGATCTGGCGAGCGCAAGAACGGTGTTCAGGCCCAGGCCGCGCGTGCCGCCCGTGACGATGGCGATTTTTCCGGTATTCATCGATGGAGTTCCTTGCTTGTGGTGAGGAGAATAGGCGTCCCTCAGTTTAAAAAACGCCGGTTTCCGGATAAAGCTGAATAATCCGATTAAACTTTTAGCGTTTCCTGAAAAATAGGCGGCACGCGATGAATGAAGTCCAGTCCATGACGGTATTCCTGCGGGTGGCCGAGCTGTCCAGCTTCACCCAGGCGGCGCGCCAGATGGGGCTGCCCATCGCCACGGTATCCACGGCGGTGCAGGGGCTGGAAGAAATGCTGGGCACCCGCCTGCTGTACCGGACGACGCGACGCGTGCAGCTGACGCCGGATGGCGCGCAGTTCTATGAGCGCGGCAAGCAGGTGCTGGCGGACCTGGAAGAACTGCGCGCCCTGTTTCGCGGCAAGGCGGGGGGCCTGCGGGGCCGCCTGCGCGTGGACATGCCGGTGGGCGTGGCGCGACGCATCGTGGTGCCGCAACTGGCGGGCTTTCTGCGCCAGCATCCCGACCTGCAGGTGGACCTGGGCAGCGCCGACAGGCAGGTGGACCCGGTCAAGGAAGGTTTCGACTGTGTGCTCAGGATAGGGCGCCTGAGCGAGTCTTCGCTGGTCGCGCGCCGGCTGGGCCGGGCGCCCCTCGTCAATTGCGCCAGCCCGGCCTACGTCGAGCGCCATGGCATGCCGCGCACGCTGGCCGACCTGGCGGGCCACCGCATCATCGAATACGACACCCTGCTGGGCGCCCGGGCCATGGGCTGGGAGTGGTTCGACGGCAGGCGTACGCGCCACGAGCCCATGCCCGTGGCGCTGACGGTAAACAATACCGAAACCTATATGGCCGCGTGCCTGGCCGGCCTGGGCATCATCCAGGTGCCGGCCATGGCCGTAAGCCATCGCCTGGAGGACAAGACGCTGGTGGCCCTTATGCCCGGCCATGTGCCGCGTCCCATGCCTGTTTCCCTGCTGTACCAGAACCGCCGGCACCTGCCGCCCCGCGTCAGCGTGTTCATGGCATGGCTGCAGGACGTGCTGGCGCCTTATCTGGAGCGATAGCAGACGGTGCGGCGGCGCCTTGAAATACGGCGCACCGGCCTTATATGGCTATTTATTTGGCATGCGCCGGCCCCTCGCGGGCCGGCCGCTGGTGCAGATGTCGAAGTCCTTGTCTGCATGGCCCGTGCCATTTGCCGGACGTGCCCTGCCAAGGACGATTTAACATAAGGAGAACAGTGTTGAATCAAGCCCAGCCCTTGGTTTCCGTCATCATCGCCACCTACGACAGGCCGCTGCTGCTTTGCAAGGCCCTGGAATCCTTGCGCCGCCAAAGCTACCGGCCGATGGAGGCCATTGTCGTGGATGACGGTTCGCCGCCCTCGACCCGCGAAGCCCTGCAGCGCTGGCGCCAGACGGCCCGGCCGGATTTCGCCTTGCGTTATTTCCGGCAGCGCAACAGCGGCCCCGCGGCGGCGCGCAACGCCGGCATGGCAATGTGCGAAGGAGATTATGTGTTGTTCCTGGATGACGACGACTTCATGCAGGACGATGCCATCGGGCACCTGGTGGAGGCCCTGGCCGGCCGCCGCCACGCCGCCGCCGCGATGGGCGGATACCGGCTCTGGCACGAGCGGGGCGCGGATTCGGGCATGGACGCTTTCGTGGCGCCTCCGCGCATGGGGCCCCATCGCGCGCTTTGCTCCATGATAGCGGGCGGTTGGTTCGTGCCCATACATGGCTATTTGTTCAATCGCGATGCGCTGCGACGGGCAGGCGCGTGGAACCCGCTGCTGACCTCGCAGGAAGACGACGACTTCCTGCTGGCGGCGGCCATGAACGGCGTCGTCTTTTATCCTTGCGACGAAGCCCTGGTGTACTACCGCCAGCATGGCGGCGTGCGGCGCGCCACGCCCGGCAAGCCCGACGAAACCGTGCTTCAGGGCCGCGGAAAACGTCTGCGGGCCGACCTCGCCATACGCGAGAGCGTATTCCTGAAGCTGCGCGCCCGCGGGCTGCTGGACGCCTATCGGCCGGCTTTTGTTTCGTGGCGCAAACGGCTGCAGGCGAGATATGGCGACCTGTTGGCCGACGGCATGCCGCAAAGCCCGCTGCTGCGCTGGCTCGAGCCTCGAGCCGAAAGAATGGACAGCGACATCGTCGTGGGTGAACTGCGGGGGATTGCATCCCCCGCCATGCAGGGCTGCGGGCGCGCGCCGGCGCCCGAGGCCCTTACGGATTGGAGTCGTCGCGCGGCGCGGCCGGCGAGCCTGCCTGGCCACGTCCCAGCTTGCCCTGCGCCGTCCATTTCTGCAGCAGCTGATGGGCCGTATCGCGCCCGCCCAGCCCGAATGCCAGGGCGCATGCCACGGCAGCCGAGCCAAGAATGAGGCCGAAGGCCAGGTTGACGATTTCGTTGGCCAGGCCCATGAAGCGCAGGCCTATGGCGATGGCCAGGGCGATGACGGCATATTTCAGGATGGACGGCAGGCCGCTCTCGCCGATGGAGTCGCCGACGATCCGGGCCACGATGCGGCCCATGATGACGCCGACCAGGATGATGGCGCTGCCGAAGATGACGTGTCCGCCCAGCTCGGTGGCCTGGGTCAGCATGGCCGCCACCAGGCCGAAGTCCAGCAGGCTGGCGGCCTCGATGGCCGCGAACAGCATGATGGCGACCAGCGTGATCATGCCGGCCACGGCCGAAGGCTTGGTCGTCGGATTGAAGCCGCCGATACTTTCCAGCGCGCGGTCCAGGCCCAGCGCGGCCAGGGTGCTGGCGACCAGCTGGCGCACCCATTGCGCGATGGCGAAGGCGATGGCCAGCAGCAGGGCGGCCGCCAGCACGCGGGGCACGGCCTGCAGCACGGTTTCCAGTACCGCCACGGTGGGCGCCACGATGGAGGAGATGCCCAGCGTCTGCAGTGCGGCGATGGACACCGGTATGATGACCAGCGTAAACACCACGGCTCCGCATGCGCGGATCAAGGTGGCGCAAGAGGGCGCGGCCGCGCCTTCGGGGCTGGCGGCGGCCGGTTCACTTTTGCACAGGCCCAGGCGCGACGCAAGCCCGCCCGGGTTCAGCACCGAAAGCGCTGTTTCCACGATATTGCGCGCAATGCGGGCGAAGATCAGCCCCACGAAGAAAATCAGCGCGGCGCCCAGCACGCGCGGGGCGTACAGGAACAGTTCGTTGGTCAGGGTGTTGATGGGCTCCATGGCCTGCACCAGCCCCAGCGGCTGCATGGCGATGAGCAGTCCGAACAGCCAGACCAGCCAGTAAGCCAGCGTCCCCATCGAGCTGGCCAGCGTTTCGCCGGGCCTGACGGTTTCACGCGAAAAGAAGGGGATGGTGCCGATTACCCGAGCCACCCCCCAGCGAACCGCCTTGGCCACGAAATAGGTGACCACCAGCACGACGAGGGCCAGCAGGATGCGCGGCCCCCATAACATGACTTGGTCGCTCAGGTAGGCGACCCTTGGTGTATTTTCAAACATGGAGCTTCTCCTTGATGTAACGCAACAGAATCAATGAGTGGGCCCCCAATCGTAAAATACATGTTGTCCGCATACAACCATATGTCCCGCGGACCGAACCTTTCTTGACTTTGTGCGGCGGTGTCCCGCCGGCCCGCATCGCTTGCCGCGCGGGTGCCGCCCTGCCTGATTTCCTGCCCTGCCCGGCCGACCTTAGATGTGTGCGCTGCCCACCAGGTCGTTGACGTCCTTGATGCCCTGGTCCTGCAGATACTGCCGCAATCCCTCCAGCGCGCGGGGCAGGGCCATGGGGTCCACGTAATTGATGGTGCCCAGCGCCACGGCGCGGGCGCCGGCCGCCATGAACTCCACCACGTCGCGAAAATCGCTGACGCCGCCCATGCCGAACAGCGGGATCTTCACGGTCCGGTACAGCTGCCACACCATGTAGATGGCCATGGGCTTGATGGCGGCTCCCGAAAGGGCGCCTATCTTGTTGCCGATGATGGGGCGCCGCGTCTGGTAGTCGATGCACATGGCCCGCGGCGCGTTCACCAGCGCGATCGCGTCGGCGCCGGCGGCTTCCACGGCCTGCGCCACATTGGCCAGCGAGGAATAGTCGGGCGCCAGCTTGGCGATGACCGGCAGCGTGGTGGCGTTGCGCACCCGCTTGACCAGGCGCTCGGCCGCCACGGGGTCGTAGCCGAAGTCCAGGCCGCCCTGCTTCAGGTTGGGGCACGACAGGTTCAGCTCCAGGCCGGCGAAAATGCCCAGCGCGGCGCATTTCTCGACGATCTCCACATACTCGTCTTCAGTGCGGCCGATCACGCTTTGGATGACGGGCAGCTTCAGGCCGCGCAGTATCTCGGCGTCCTTGGCAATGAAGGTTTCCCAGTCGTTGCTGGGAATGCCGACCGAGCTGTGCAGGCCCGCCGTCACTTCGTGCACGCGCGGGGCGGGGTTGCCGGGCCAGCGGTAATTGCGGATGGTCTTGGGCACCAGCGCGCCCATGGTCTCCACGGGAAAGAACTGGCTGAAGTTGCCGTGGTGGCCGTAAGTGCCCGAACCCACGGTCAGGGGATTCTTCATCGTGATGCCGGCCACTTGCACGGCCAGCGACGGCCCGGCTTCGCCGCCCTGAGCGGCCTTGGGGATGGGTGTCAAGGTGGTGTCAAGCATGGATAACCTCCCAGGTATTGAAGACAGGGCCGTAATGGCATACTTCGCGCAGCGCGGTTTCTTCTTTGCCGCGTTCGACGGTGACCGGAATCACGCAGCCGTGGCAGTCGCCGAAGCCACAGGCCATGTGCTGCTCCATGGCGATCTCGGCCGGCACGCCCTGGCGGCCGGCGACTTCGTCTATGGCCTTGGCCAGGCGGTTCGAGCCGCATACATAAAAGGCGTCGAACGCCAGTTCCTTGCTCAGGGCGACCAGCGGATCGGTGACCATGCCGCCCTGGTTCTCTTCATCGGTATGGGTGTGGACGGCAAAGCCATGCTGGGCGAAGATGTCCTCGGCCACCAGGTTGCTGCGCGTGCGCGCGCTGAGGTAGGCATGCACTTGCACCCCCCGGCGCGCGGCTTCGTCGACCAGGGTGGGCAGCGCGGCGATGCCGATGCCGCGGCCCACCACGGCGATGCGCCGCGCCTTTTCGGGCAGCGTGAAGCCGCGGCCCAGCGGGCCGATCAGATCGCAGCGCCCGCCTTCATGCAGCGTCTCTTTCATCAGGCGGGTGCCCTCGCCGATGACTTTATAGGCCACCTGCAGCCGGCGGCGGTCTTCGCTGATGCGGTAGACGCTGAAGGGCCGCCGCAGATAAGGCGTCAGGTTGTCGCCAATGCGGATATTGACGAACTGGCCCGGTTTGAGGGCGGCGGCCATGCCGGGGCACTCGACCTCCAGCAGCCAGTAGTCCCCCGTGAGATGCCGATTGAATACGATCGGCGCGGATTGTTGTTCCATGATATCTCCAAGAAGCAATTGTATTTTTGTATCCAATACAGCTCAAAAAAATGGCCGGCCTGTACGGCTGCCCTTCTCGTGTCAACAGGTCCTAAGCCCGCATTTCCCCCGCCAGCGGTTGCTGGATGGCGGCGGTCCATGCGGCCTGGTCATGCAGGCCGGCGTCGCCGGCCAGGTAATGCAGTTTGGCGAAGGCGGCGCTGGCCGTGAGGTCGCGCCCGGCGATGACGCCGCTTTGGGCGAAAGGCTGGCCGGCTTCATAGACGCCGAGCTCCCGCACCGCCGCCCAGGGGCATTGGGACACCGCCACCACCGGGGTTCCCGAGGCCGTCAGGCGGGCCAGCGCCGCGCAAAGGTCGCGGTCTATGCCCGGGCCGCTGCCCACGCCGTACATTTCCAGCACCAGCCCTTGCGGATGGGCGGCGCCTGCGGCCTCGACCAGCGCGGCGGGCATGCCCGGATACAGGCGCAGCAGGCCCACCTGGGCGGCGTCGCGCGGCGCGGGCTGGGCGCAGGGCGGCCGGGGCTTGAGCAGGGCCGCATGGTCCAGGAAGGGCGTGGGCCGCGCGACGCTGCCCAGCGCGGGCCAGTGCGGCGAGGCAAAGCCGTGCTCGGGCGACGGCCCCAGCTTGACGACCCGATTGCCGCGCCATAGCTGGCCGCCGAAGCACAGCGCGACTTCGCTCAGTTCGTCCAGCAGGGCGCAGCGCAAGGCCGCCAACAGGTTGGCCGGCGCGTCGCTGTGCTCGGCGCCCAGCGGGCGCTGCGCCGCGGTGAACACCACGGGACGGCCGTAGCCCAGCATGAGAAAGGAAAGCAGGCTGGCGGCATAGGCCAGCGTATCCGTGCCGTGCAGGACGACGGCGCCATCGGCGCGGGCCTGCCATTGCCACAGCTTGCGCGCCAGCGCATGCCAGTCGGCGGGCCGCGCATTGGCGCTGTCCAGCAGCGGCTCCATGCTTTCGATGTGCCAGTCGTGTTCGCGCAGGTCGGGCTTGCCGGCCGTTTGCTCGGCGACATAATCTGGCAGGGCATTGCCGGGGGTATACCCCTGCCTGCCCGGGACCATGCCTATGGTGCCGCCCGCGTACAGCACGAGAATGCTCTTTCGGACAGAGGGGCGGCGGACGTCCGTCATGCCAGCTCGGCGACCTTGGCCACGTTGATCATGGCATGGCCGCGCACTATCTGTTCGAGCAGCGTGGGGTCTTTGTGCTCGATGGCGCTGAGGATCTTCTGGTGTTCCAGCCCGTTGACTTCCATTTCGCGGCTTTGCGCGTAGTAGCGGCGGTAGTAGGGCAGCAGCATCAGGCGCATGCGCTCGGTCTGCTTCAGCAGCATGGCGCGCTGGCTCAGCGAAGTCAGGTAATTGTGGAATTCGTCGTGCTGGGCCATCCACGCGCTCAGTGAATCGACGGACCTGTCCATTTTGTGGCGCAGGTGGTTGAGTTCTTCTATTTCGTTGGCGCCGATGTTGGGCAGGGCCAGGCGGGCGGCCAGGCCTTCGAGCACGGCCCGCATCTCGATCAGCTGCGCCACCTCGGCCTGAGAGTATTTGGCCACAGCGGCGCCGCGGTTGGCGAAGATGGTGACCACGCCCGCGCCTTCCAGGCTGCGCAGGGCGTCGCGCACGGGCATGCGGCTGATGCCCAGCGCCTCGGCGATGGACTCCGACGGCACGCGCATGCCGGGGGTAAGCTCGCCGGAGAGCACGCCGTTCAGGATGTATTGGTACGCCTGCTCGACCGGGGAAAGCGTCTGGTCGATGGGCGAAGAAACGATGTTCAGCATAGGTCTCCTGGATGGGCCCGGGCATGGGACGGCCCCTGCGGGCCGTCCCATGCCCGGCGAATCCGAGCGGCATGCGGGGCCGCGTGGGGGGGGCGCGCCATGTTTCGGGCCATCAGGCGGCGGGCATTCATGCGGCGGGGCCCGACAGGCAGTCTTCTATCAAGGCGTAATATACCTTAGACATCCTGACCAGATCCTCGACCAGCACTTGCTCTTCGCTGGAATGAAACTGCGCCACTTCGCCCGGGCCGAGCATTATCGCGGGGATGCCGCTGCGGCTGAAATAGCCCGCGTCCAGCGCGAAATTGCAATAAAAGCCCGGGGCGCTGTCGCCGGTGACCTTGCGGTATGCGGCGTCCAGGTGCTTGTAGAAGCGGCTGTCGGTGGACAGCTCGTTGGGGTACATGACAGGCCCCAGCTCGCATTCCAGCGTCCAGGGGGCTTGCGGCTTGAGCGCGGCCTGGATGGCGGCCAGCGCTTTTTGCGGCGCTTCGCCGGGCAGCAGGCGCCTGTCGTAGGTGACGCGCACCGTGTCCGGCACGGTATGCGTGGCGCGGGGGCTGCTGGAAACCGCCGTGGGGGTCAGCGTGGCGGGGCCGAAGGCCGGATGGTCGGGCACGCCCAGGTCCAGCGATTCCAGCTGCGAGATGACGCGGCAGGCGCCGGCGATGGCGTTGACGCCTTCCCAGGGGACAGAGCTGTGCGACGTCTTGCCGCCCACCACCACGTCGAAATCGATGCGGCCCTTGTTGCCCAGGGCCACCTTGCTGTCGGTGCCGATGCACACGACGGCGTACTGCGGGGGCCGCGCCAGGCGCTGCATGACGCTGGCGATCGCATCGTGGCGGCCGGTTTCGCCGGCCGTAAGCAGGGTGAAGACCAGCCGCCCTTGCGGCTTGCCCTGCGCGAGGAAACCCTCGACGGCGCCGATGGCGGCGGCCAGCGCGGTCTTCTGCTCGGCCACGCCGCGTCCGCGCACCGCCTGGCCGCGCGGCGTGTCGATGAGTTCGGCGGCAAAGGGGTTTTGCATGCGGGCCGCGGGGTGCGTCATGGCATAGCCCACGAACATCAGCGAACGCTCGGCGTCGGCGGGGCCTGCCGTGGCGATGAGGTTGCCCATGTCATCGTATTCGATGTCCAGCCCAAGCGCCGCCAGCCGGGGCCCCGCGCACTCGCGGATGAAGGCCTGGACTTCGGGATCGCTTTCCTGAAGGTCGGTCTGCTGGCTGGGGAACTGTACGAAGGCCTGCAGCAGCGGGATCAAGGCCGCCGCCTCGGTGGATGTGGGATTCGACATCGCGTCTCCTGGCTTATTGATAGATTGGATACAAAGATACAATATGAGGTTATGGGAGTCAAAGGATTTTTTACTTGCCGCCCTGGGCGGTACCTTGCCGGCAACATGCGTACAATCCCTGATATGCTCGTGATTCTTTGCCGGAAATTAGATTATTTATTGATATAAAAGGAAAAAAATAAAATCAGCTCAATAAAAGACATGGACGGGATGGTCGGTGGACGGAAGCGGGACCGCTTTTTTCCTAATCGATTACCCTAAGCTGTATTGCGGATAATTGGATACGATAATACTATTTTCTCGTCCCGCCGTACCAGTGCGGCCGATACACGAAAATACGGAGATCGTTGATGGAAACGGTAAAAGAATCAAAAGTGCTGGCGCCGCCCGGCGACAAGGTAGGGGTGCTGGACTTCTATGGCGACATGCTGCCCAAGACGCGCAAGGCATTCTGGGCGTGTTCGGCCGGTTTCGCGCTGGACGCCATGGATTTCATGATGTTCCCTTTGCTCATCGGCACGCTGATCGCCTTGTGGAACATGGACGGCGCCACCGCGGGCGGCATCGCCACCATATCCCTGTGGTCCAGCGCCATCGGGGGCTGGCTTGGCGGCTTTCTGTCCGACCGGGTGGGGCGGGTGCGCACCATGCAGATCACGGTGCTGCTGTTCTCGCTTGGCAGCCTGCTGTCGGGCCTTGCGCAGAACCCCGAGCAGCTGGCCATTTTCCGCGCCATGCTGGGCATAGGCTTCGGCGGCGAGGCGGCCGTGGCCGCGGTGACGCTGTCCGAGGCGGTCAGCGCCCGCTACCGTGGTCGCGTCATGGGCTTCTATGCGTCCAGCTATGCCGTCGGCTGGGCCGTCGCGGTGCTGGCGCAGCTGCTTACCTTCACCCTGTTCGAGCCCGAGATGGCGTGGCGCGTCATGTTCTTCCTGGGCGCGCTGCCTGCCTTGCTGATCTTCTTCATCCGCCGCCATGTCGAAGAGCCCACCATTGCGGTCCGCTCCCTGCAGGAACAGGCCAGGCCCTCTCTGGCGGGCATCTTCACCAATGGCAACCTGCGCGGCACGGTGCTGGGCTCGCTGCTGTCCATCGGCGCGCAGGGCGGCTTTTATTCGCTGATGATCTGGATGCCGCAATTTTTGCGCTCCGAGCGCCATATTTCGGTGATCGGCTCCACGCCCTATCTGCTCATCGTGATCTCCGGCGCGTTCCTGGGCTATGTCACGGGCGGCTGGCTGTCCGACCGCATGGGCCGGCGCTTCGTGTTCATCGGTTCGTCCATTCTGGCGGCCGCGCTGGCCTATGCCTACACGCACATGCCCCAGTTGTCCGACAACGTGATGCTGATCATCGGCTTCCCGCTGGGCTTTGTCGCCAGTTCCTATTATTCGGCGGTGCTTCCCTGCCTGAACGAACTGTTCCCCACTTCCGTCCGGGGGTCGGGCGTGGGCTTCACCTACAACGCGGGCCGCGCTGTCGGCGGCCTGTTTCCCTTTCTGGTGGGCGCGTTCACGGCGATAATGCCTCTTTCCAGCGCAATCTGCCTGTTCGCGCTGATATCGTATGGGCTGCTGCTGGTCACCGCGCTGTTCGTACGGGAAACCAACGGCACTGAACTGCGGTCCTAAGGTCTTGGCATCACAAGGAGTTTCAATGCGACAAGCCGTCCATTTCATCCTGAACGGCGCGCCTCGCCGGTTGCAGGCGTTCGATCCCACGCTGACGGTCCTGCGCTACCTGCGCGAGACCGAGGCGCTGGTCGGCACCAAAGAAGGGTGCGCCGAAGGCGACTGCGGCGCCTGTACGGCCGTGGTGGCCGACATCCACGAAGGCCGCCTGCGCTACCGGGCCGTCAACACGTGCATACAGTTCGTGGCCCAACTGGACGGCAAGGCGCTGCTTACCGTTGAATCCCTCAAAAAGGGCAATGCGCTGCACGAGGTCCAGCAGGCCATGGTGGAGCATCATGGCTCGCAATGCGGCTTTTGCACGCCAGGCTTCGTCATGTCGATGTATGCCGGCGTGCAGAACGGGGTGCAGCCCGGCCGCGAGGCCGTCAACGAGATGCTGGCGGGCAATCTGTGCCGCTGCACCGGCTATACGCCCATCATCGAGGCGGCAAGCCAGGTCTTGCGGCAGCCGCCCGCGCCCTCGCCCGAAGATGCCGGACTGTACGAGGCGCTGCGGGCCCTGCCCGCCGAGGGCGGCTTCGAAATCCAACAGGGCGATCGCCGATTCATCGCGCCCGCCTCGGCGGACGAACTGGCCCAGGCTCTGTCCAGCCATCCCGACGCCACGCTGCTGGCCGGCGGCACCGATGTCGGGCTGTTCGTGACCAAGCAGCATCGCAGCCTGGACACTGTCATCCATCTCGAAAAAGTGCCCGAACTGTCCCGCATCGAGTCCGGAGAGGGCGGCATGCGCTTTGGCGCCGCCGTCAGCTACGAGCGGGCGCGGCAGCACCTGGCCCGACTTTACCCCGCCCTGGACGAGCTGGTCACGCGCGTGGGCGCGCTGCAGGTGCGCAACATGGGCACCCTGGGCGGCAACATCGCGAACGGCTCGCCCATCGGCGACATGCCGCCCGCGCTCATTGCCGCGGGGGCCGTGCTGACCCTGCGGCGCGGGCAGGCCACGCGCAGCATGCCGCTGGAAGAATTCTTCATTTCGTACGGCAGGCAGGACAGGCAGCCGGGCGAATGGGTCGAGTCCGTCTGGGTGCCCGAGCCCCGGCCCGACTCCGTGTTCCGCGTCTACAAGGTCAGCAAGCGCATCGAGCAGGACATCTCCACCGTGTGCGGGGCCTTCAATATCGAACTGGCGCAAGGCGAGGCCGGGCCCGTCGTGGCCGGCGCGCGCATCTGTTTCGGCGGCATGGCGGGCACCCCCTTGCGGGCCCGGGCATGCGAAGACTGGCTGGCCGGGCGGCCCTGGAACGAAGACACCATCGAAGAGGCCGCTGGCCTGCTGGCGGCGGAATACAAGCCGCTCAGCGACTTCCGCGCCAGCGCCGAATACCGCAGCCGCGTGGCGGGCAATCTCTTGCGGCGGCTGTACGCGCAAGCCGCCGGGCACGAAAACTGCGCCCTGGCCTGTTGACCTGAAAGGAGCATACTCATGAGCACCAGACCCACTTCTTCGAGCATAGGGGTTTCGCAGCAGCATGACAGCGCCTGCAAGCAGGTTGGCGGCGCCGCGCTGTACATAGACGACATCCCCGAACCGCGCGGCACGCTGCACGTATACATTGCGCAAAGCCCGCATGCCCATGCGCGCATCATGCGCTGCGACCTGGACGCGGTCGCCCGCCAGCCAGGCGTGGCGGCCGTCATTTCGCTGGCGGACATCCCCGGCAAGGTCGACATCAGCTGCATCCATGCGGGGGACGAGCCCGTGTTCGCGCAGGATACGGTGCAGTTCGCCGGCCAGGCTCTGTATGCGGTGGCGGCCGACAGCATCGAGGCGGCGCGGCGGGCATGCGGCCATGCCGTGCTGGAGTTCGAGCCGCTGCCGGCCATCCTGACGGTGGACCAGGCGATGGAACAGCAAAGTTTCGTGCTGCCGCCGCGCAAAGTGCGCCGCGGCGACCCGGACGGCGCGCTGCAGCGCGCCAGGCATCGCCTGCAGGGGCGCATCAGCACCGGCGGCCAGGACCACTTCTACCTGGAAAGCCATGTCTCGCTGGCCGTTCCCGAGGACGACGGCGGCATGCTTGTTTATTGTTCCACCCAGAACCCCAGCGAAGTACAAAGCCTGTGCGCGCGCGTGCTGGACCTGCCCGACGCCGCTGTCCAAGTGCAGGTGCGGCGCATGGGCGGCGCCTTCGGCGGCAAAGAGACCCAGCCCGCCCAATTCGCCATCATTGCCGCGCTGGCGGCGCGCAAGACGGGCCGGGCCGCCAAAGTAAGGCTGGACCGCGACGACGACATGCGCATGACCGGCAAGCGCCACGCCTTCGTCATCGACTATGACGTCGGCTTCGACGACGAGGGCCGCATCGAGGGCCTGAGGTTCATCCAGAAAGTGCGCTGCGGCTATGCGGCCGATTTGTCCGGGGCCGTGGCCGACCGGGGCGTGCTTCATTGCGACAACAGCTACTACCTGGCCAATGTGGCGGTGGAGTCCTACCGCTGCAAGACCCATACCGTTTCGGACACTGCTTTCCGGGGCTTCGGCGTGCCGCAAGGCGTCATGGGCATAGAACGCGCCCTGCTGGATATTGCCCAGCACCTGGGGCTGGACCCTCTGGAAGTCCGCCGCCGCAACCTGTATGGGCCGGGCCGCGACCAGACTCACTACGGCCAGACGGTCAACAACCTGATACTGCCGGAAATCATCGACCAACTGGCCGAGCGCGCGCAATACCGGCAGCGCCGCGCCGCGGTGCGCGAATTCAACCAGGCCAATCGCTACCTGAAGAAAGGCATCGCGCTCACGCCGGTCATGATGGGCATCTGTTTTACCAGGCTGCACTTGAACCAGGGCGGCGCGCTGGTGCACATCTACAAGGACGGCAGCATCGCCCTGAACCATGGCGGCACCGAAATGGGCCAGGGCTTGTTCGTGAAGGTGGCTCAAGTGGTGGCGCACGAACTGGGCGTCAGCCTGGAGCGCGTGCGCGTCACCGCCACCACCACGGAGATCGTGCCCAATACGTCCGCCACGGCTTCGTCAGCGGGCTCGGACCTGAACGGCATGGCCGCGCGCGACGCCGCCCTGAAGCTCAGGCAAAGGCTCACCGAACTGGCCTGCCGCCACTTCAATGCGCAGGCCGAGGACGTCTCTTTCCACGACGACACGGTGACGGCGGGCGAGCACAGCATCGCCTTCGAAAAGCTGGTGGGGATGGCCTACCTGGACCGCGTGTCGCTGTCGGCCACGGGTTTCTTCAAGACGCCGGAAATCCATTTCGACAATGACACCTTCCAGGGCCGCCCCTTCCTGTATTTCGCCTACGGCGCCGCCGTATCCGAAGTGCTGGTCGATACGCTGACCGGCGAATACAAGGTCGAGCGCGTCGACATCCTGCACGACGTCGGCCAATCGCTGAACCCGGCCATCGACATCGGCCAGATCGAGGGCGGCTTCATCCAGGGCATGGGCTGGCTGACCAGCGAGGAGCTGTTCTGGGACAAGGACGGGCGGCTGCGCACGCATGCGCCGTCCACCTACAAGATTCCCTCGGTGGGCAACCGGCCCGACGTCCTGAACGTGGCGCTCATGGACAACCCCTCGTTCCGTTCGGCCACGCCGTATCATTCCAAGGCGGTGGGCGAGCCGCCGCTGATGCTGGCCGTCTCGGTGTTCCAGGCCTTGCTGGAAGCCACCTCCGAAATCGTGCCCCGGCCCGCGCTGGACGCGCCCGCCACGCCCGAGCGCATACTGCTTGCGCGTTCCATGGCGGGGGGCGGCCAGGCCGCCGAAGTGCCGCGCGCGGCCCGGGCGGAAACGGCTGCCGTCCAATAGCGCGGCAGGGCGCCGGATGCCGACGCATCCGCACCGGCAGGCTCGATGGATACCACGCGCCGCAGGAGGCATAAGGCGGGCCGGAAGAAGCACCGCATGGCGCCGGACCGCGCGGCATTGACGCCGGAAGGCATGGCAAATAAACACGGCGCACAAAAGCACCGCGCATAGCGGCTTACCGGGAGAAAGGGATGCATTCGAATGAAACAGGCGGCCTGCTGCTGTCGGGCGGGGTGGTCCTGCATCCCGACGGCGACCTGGACGATCCGCGCGTAGAAGACATCTTCATCCGGGATGGACGCATCGCCGCCCTGGGCGAAGAGGCCGGGCGGCATGCGCGGGACGCCGGCGTGCGCAAGATGGACGCCGCCGGCAAGCTTGTCGTGCCGGGCTTCATCAACGCGCACTACCATTCGCACGACGTCCTGCTGCGCGGCAGTTTCGAAGGCCTGCCGCTGGACGTATGGGCGCTGTACGCCTCGCCCCAGCATTACGCAAGGCGCAGCAACCGCGAGATCCATCTGCGCACATTGGCCGGCGCCGCCGAGTGCCTGCTGTCGGGCATCACCGCCGTGCAGGACATGGTGACGGTGGTCGGGCCCGACCGCGAGCATTGCGACGCCATCGTCGACGCTTACCAGGCAAGCGGCCTGCGCGTGGCGCTGGGCTTGCAGATAAGCGACCGCGCACCGGCCGACGCCGCCTATGGCTGGCGCACGCAGCTGCCGCCGGCGCTTCTGGAGCCCCTGACTGTCGCGCCCGACCTGCGGGCGACCCAGGCCCTGGTCGAGTCGCTGCTTCGGCAGGCGCCGCGCGCGGGCATCGACTGGGTGCTGGCGCCTTCGGCTCCGCAGCGCTGTTCGGAAGCCCTGCTTTCATGGGCGGCGGCGCAGTCGCGCGAAACCGGGGCCCAGGTGTTCACGCATGTATATGAAGCCAAGATCCAGGCGCTGCAGGCGCGCGAGCAGTATGGCCGCGACGGCGGCTCTTACATCACCCTGCTGGAAAGACTGGGCCTGCTGGGCCCGAAGCTGACCATCGCCCACGGCGTATGGATAAGCGACCCGGAAATCCGCGCCATGGGCGCGGCCGGCGCCAACGTATCGGTCAACGCCACCAGCAACCTGAAGCTGCGCAACGGCGTCGCGCCCATCCGCGACTACCTGGCGCACGGCGTGGGCGTGGCGGTGGGCTGCGACAACTGCAGCGGCAATGACGCCCAGAACATTTTCGAATCCATGAAGCTGTTCGCGTTGTTCCTGGGCCTGCAATCCCCGGCCGGCGGCACCCATTCCGCCCGCAAGGCCTATGCGGCCGCGACACTGGGCGGCGCCCGCGCCCTGGGCCGCCAGGACAGCCTGGGCGCGATACGTCCGGGCTTCCAGGCGGACCTGGTGCTGCTGGACCTGGACGATCCCGCCTTCATGCCGCGCAACCAACTGGTGAACCAGCTGGTCTATGCCGCCACGCCAAGAGCCGTCCACACCACCATCGTGGGCGGCAGGGTAGTGGTCGAGAACGGCAGGCTGGTCGACCAGGACCTGTCGGCGCTGGCGCAGGAGGTCGGGCAGGCGGCCGCCGCGCTCAAGGCGGATTTCGACGGCGTGGTGCGCAAGAACCACGCCCTGGCCCAGTGCTGCCTGGAAATCAGCATCAAGGGCGAGGATGTTCCCTTCGATCTGGACCAGTTCCATCTGCTGGGCAAGGTGGGGCGGACGCGGCCGTAGTTTGCCGGCGGCGGCGCGGCGAAATGCGGCCGTCCCGATGGCCGCGGCAATGGGCGGCAACAGGCTCGTCCGTGAAGATGGCGGTGTGGTGCGTCAAGGGCAATTGAAGCCCTGGCTGTAATCGGTAATGAGAATTATTGTTAATATTCGGATTTGCCGCCGGGTGGCGGCAAGCCCTTCGACCCTCATTCCGCCTCGCCCACGCATGTCCCGCCGACCTTTCGCCGAGAAAAGCTGGCTCGCCCATTACCGCGAGCTGATCGGTTCGTGGGCGAAGGCAAGCACGCTGCCGCACGACGCCGAAGACGCCGCGCAGGATGCGATTGCCAATGTGCTCGGCCAGGACCATACGGGCATACTGAATCCCAAAGCCTATCTGTATCGGACTTCCCTGAATCGGCTGCGCAACGAAGTCCGGCGGCAGACCCGCCGCGAGCAGGTTTCCCTTGAAGACTTGGCCGACGAGGACCACCCATTCAGCGACCCGGACGCACCGGCACGCACCCGCGAACTGGTCCGGGCGCTGGAGCGGGCGCTGGAATGCCTGCCATTGAAAAAACGCCAGGCTTACATTTACCATCGGCTCGAAGGCTACACTCAGCCCGAGATCGCCCAGAAAATGGGTGTGGCGCTCAATACCGTCGAGCGCTATGTCATGGATGCCACCCGGCAGATCCGTGAGCAGCTTCAAGACTTCTGCCCGAAATGAGCAAGGATTCAGAACACCGCGGCGCCTGCATGGCAAACGAGGACGAGCAGGGCCTGCACGACCCTCGCGATGCGGCGGCCTATTGGTTTGCGCAGGAACGGTCCGGCAACATGGACGAGGCCGAGCGCGGCCGCTTCGAGCAATGGCGTCGCGCCGATCCCGAGCACGAGCGCGAATACCGGCGGGCCAAGGGCATCTGGAATGCCGCCCGACTGATCCCGCCCGAGCGGCTGCGTGCGCTGGCGCGCGAGCCCCAGGCGCGCGAGGCGCCGCTTCTTGCGCGCCGCCGGCTGGCGCTTGGCCTGGGCGCGGCCTGTGCCGCCGCTGTCGTCGCGGCGATCGCCCTCCCGCAATGGCATGGCGCGCCCAGTTATGCGGAAGAATTTTCGACCCGGCATGGCGAACGCCGTCAGGTCGCGCTGCCCGACAATTCCCTCATCGACCTGAATACGGACACCTCGCTGGCGGTGCGCTTCTATGCCGGGCGGCGCGTCGTCAAACTGGCCCGGGGCGAGGCAGTCTTCATCGTGGCGCATGACGCGGACCAGCCGTTTTATGTGAACGCGGGCGATACCGTGGTGCGCGTGACCGGTACGCGCTTCGATGTGCGCCGCCTGGCCGGCAAAGAGGTGTTGGTGGCGGTGGCGTCCGGCTCGGTCGCGGTCAGGCATGGCTTCTGGTGGGGCGGAAAGACCGCGCAGCTTGAAGCCGGGCAGACAATCGTGGCCGGTGCGCAAGGGCTCGGCCCGGTGAGCCGGGAAGACGTCGGCCCGCTGCTGGCCTGGAGGCAGGGGCGGGTGGTGTTCCGGGACATGCCGCTCTCCCTGGCCATTGCCGAAATCAACCGCTACGCGCCGCATGCCATTCAATTGCAGGATGCCGCATTGGCCCAAGTCCGCATCGCCGGGGTTTTCAGCACCGACAACGTCCAGCCCTTCCTCGATTTGTTGCCTGCCATTGCGCCGGTACGGGTGCTGCGGCAGCCTGACGGGACCGCTGTGGTCGCGCGGCGCTGAGCGATTCCGCTGCCGCTGAAGCAAAGGCCCTTCGGGCGTCTTTCTGCCTTTCTTTTGGCGCGCACGAAATACATTTTGTTTCAATTTTGCGAATGAATCGCATCAGGGATTCGGGCGGCTGGGGTGTCTTTCCTATGAGGGGGTGGGTTTCTGCATCGCAGGGCGGCCTCCGTGAGCCTTTGGCCAAAGGGTGGCGACGCGCGAGCGTCTTTTGAACTATCTGGAAAATCGTCCGTGGATCATCGTCCCCATAGCGCGGCGCGCCGCCGCGCGCTGCCGCATCGTTTTGTTTCTCCCAACGGCCTGACCGCTTTGGCCGTCTCCCTGCTGTTGGCCTTCGGCCTGCCGCCACAAGCCGCCCAGGCGCAGGAAGCCCCCGTGCGGGTCAGCATTGCCGCCCAACCGCTGGGCAGCGCGTTGGTGCGGATCGCCAACGAGTATTCACTGGAACTGGCTTATTCCCCTGACATTGCGGTGGGCCGGAATGCGCCGGCGGTGTCGGGCAACCTGACAGCCGACCAGGCACTGCGCCAAGTGCTGGCTGGCACGGGCATCGAGTTCAGGCGCAATGGCAGGAACGTGTCGCTGTCGAGGCCGGAGCAGTCTTCGGTGACGCAGTTGCCTACGATAGCGGTTGTCGGATCATCCTTGAACGAAACCGGCCGAGGTCCCTTCAGGGGCTACGCGGCAACGCGCAGCACAAGTGGAACCAAGACCGATACGCCGATTCTGGAAACGCCTCAGTCGATTACCGTCGTTGGCGCAGAAGAGATGCGTGACCGCAAGGTTGCCGGCTTCGGCGATGCATTGAACTATGTCGCCGGAGTCATTCCCGTAGCCACGTCGGATGATCGCATGAGTGATCAAGCCATTTTGCGGGGCTTCCGGGCGGACAGTTCGTCATTCTATAGGGACGGGCAAAAATTCTCGCAGAACCTATATTATGACGGGCAGCAGGAGCCCTATGCTTGCGAACGCATCGAAGTCCTGAAAGGGGCTTCATCTCTTCTGTATGGCATGGCCGAGCCCGGCGGCATCGTCAATTGTGTGACCAAATCGCCCACTCCAGAGCCCATCCGGGAACTGAACCTGGAATATGGCAGCTTTGACCGGAAGCAGGTCTCCGGAGACCTCGGAGGCTTGTTGGGCAAAGGCAGTGATTGGTCCTATCGACTGACATTCCTGGCGCGGGACAGCGACAGCATGGTGAAGCATACGCCCGATGACCGCGCATTTTTCGCCGGGGCCGTCAAGTGGCAGCCTTCGGCGGCAACATCCTTTGAGCTGCGCGCCGATTATCTGCATAGCCGTACCTCACACTCATCTTCCCTTCCGTCGCAAGGCACTTTGCTGCCCAATCCCAATGGGACCATTTCCCGCGACTATTACGAAGGCTGGCCGGGCCACGACATCTACACAAGCACCTCGAAGTCGGTGGGCTACAGATTTGAACATGCTTTTTCCGACCGCCTGAAGCTTCGTCAAAACGCAACTTTTTTTGACCGGACCATCAACAATCCCGCTCTTACCAGCGTTGGCTTTTCGGCGGACCAGACAAGCAGCACGTCCGTCAGCGGTCTGGAATGGACAGAGAGCTCACATTCAATCACTACGGACACTTCGCTCGAAGCGAGCATCGAAACAGGCCCTGTCTCTCATAAACTGATCGGGGGCTTTGATACGATGCGCGGCGCATGGAAGACTCGCAGATACCGCTTTTCATCGCCTGGGGTTTTTGACTATTTCGATCCTCAGTACGATTTCTCAGTCCAGGGGGCGCTGAGGCCATGGAACTTCTTTCCTGACAGCGAACAGCAGAATACGGGTTTGTATGTGCAAGACCAGATGAAAATTGCCGATCGCTGGGTGTTGCTGCTGGGGCTGCGGCACGATTGGTATTCCAGCACGTCAAATTACGTGCTTACCACGGGGGAGTCCATCAAGGAAAAGACAGAGGCCACGACACGCAGGGCCGGGCTGGTCTATCTTGCCGACTATGGCATTGCGCCGTTCATCAGCTTCAGCCAGTCCTTTGTTCCGGTCAGCGGTGAAGACCGGACGGGAAGCCGCTTCAAGCCAACGGAGGGAGAGCAGTACGAGGCGGGCATCCGTTGGCAGCCCCCAGGCACATCGGCCATGTTTTCGATGGCGGCGTACCAGCTGACAAAGCAGAACGTAACGGTATCCGACCCGGCGGATTCCATGTTTCAGACTCAATTGGGCGAAGTGCGGTCGCGCGGCATTGAAATCGAAGCGCGCGGCGAAATATCCCACGGCACCAACGTGATTGCCGCATACACGTATACGGACGCCAAGACGACAAAGAGCAGTCCGCTTACTCCGGACGCCCTGGGACGCACAGGCGGCATTCCCCGCAATACTTTCGCTCTATGGCTTGATCAGGATTTCGGCCGATTGGGACTGCCCGGCCTTCACACGGGGATTGGTATCCGCCGCATGGATTCATACCCATCAGAATCCGACAACACACTGATTAACCGTGCGCTGACTTTGGTGGACTTTATGGCCAGTTATACGAACGGGCCATGGCGCTTTGCGCTCAACATCAGCAACTTGGCCGATAAGCGCTATGCCACTTGCACGGCGAGCAACCAGTGTGTCTGGGGGGAATCGCGCCGCGCCATTGCAAGCGTCGGATACCGCTGGTAATTCACGAAAATCATGCGGGACCGCATGGCGCTGCCCAGGCAATAGCCATGCGGTCCGTTTGTCCAGTGTGGGAATCCATGACGACACGGCGCCATCCTTCCGCCAGACACTCCATACAGTACTGGTACGCCATTCATAAATGGTCCAGCCTTGTCTGTACGCTGTTTCTGTTGCTCTTGTGCGTGACAGGCCTGCCCCTGGTCTTTTCCGCTGAAATTTATGACTGGGTTTATGCGGAAAAACTCCAGTACGTCGAACACCCGGCCGTCCGCGGGCAAGCAAGCCTCGATGACATGGTGGCTGAAAGCATGCGGCGTTATCCCAAAGAGCGGGTTACATCCGTATTCGTGGACGATGATGAGCCGCGAGCCGCGGTTTCAATGTCACCATCGCGGAAGGCCGCTCCGGACGATACGGACAGCCAGCACTCGATATGGTTCGACACGCGTACAGGCGCCGTTCTCAAGGATTCCCCGCCGTCTGGCTCGCGCGAAGCCAATCTCCTGAATTGGGTTCATCAACTGCACGAAGATTTATTCCTCGGTTCATTTGGGGAGCTGCTGCTGGGCAGCATGGCCATCCTCTTCGTGCTGGCCCTGTCGTCGGGCATACTGCTGTACGGCCGATTCATGAAAAGATTGAATTTCGGCACGATGCGGACCAGCCGGAACCGGCGGCTCAAGTGGCTGGACCTCCATAACCTTCTCAGCATCGCCATGGCGGCCTGGATGGCGGTCGTCGGCATGACTGGCCTGGTCAACGAATTGTCCGGCCCGCTCTTTGGGGTCTGGCAGAACACGACCGTAAAAGAAATGCTTGCTCCCTGGCAAGAAAAAATTCCGCCGCAGCCGAAAGACCTGGCTTCTGTACAGCAAGCCTTCGACACGGCGCAGCAGGCGGTGTCGGGCATGCGCATCGTCAGTCTGGTCTATCCAGGCGGCCGATTCGGCAGCCCGCATCACTACCTGCTATGGGCGCAAGGCAAGACGGCGCTTACATCCTTCCTGTATAGCCCGATTCTTGTCGATGCGAAGACAGGCAGGCTCACTGCTGTCGTGAAGATGCCTTGGTATCTACGGGCGCTGGAACTGTCCCGGCCGCTGCACTACGGCAACTATGGGGGTGTTCCCCTGAAAATCATCTGGGCCCTTCTGGACGTTTTGACGATTGTTGTGCTGGCCAGCGGACTGTATCTGTGGTTCGCACGCCGCAAGGCGATGGACGCGCGGATAAAACAGCTTGCTCTCGGCAAAAATCCGCCATAGACCGGAAGACATTCATTTTGTCGGCACTTTCAGCCTATAATAAATAATGATTCTCATTTATATTATGGAGTGGCAGGCATAGATGTCTGCCAGGAGCAGGGGCATGGCGCAGGACATTCTCACCCCTCAGGCGCTGGAGGCCGTAACCGGCCCCACGCCGGAGGCGATGCACCTGAAGGTCATCGATCATCTGGACGAGCAGGCCAGGCGCTGGCTGGCGGCGTCGCCCCTGGCGTTTGCCGGCTTCAGCGATGCCGATGGCGTTGACGCCACGCTGGCGGGAGGCGAGGCCGGTTTCGCCTCCGTTACCGCCGATGGCCTTTTGCGCATGCCCCGCGAGGCGCTGGACGATGCCGGTCAGGCGCGGCCGGGTCGCGGCGCGGGATGGCTGTTCCTCGTGCCCGGCATAGGGGAAACGCTGCGCATCAATGGCGCCGTCGCGGGGCACGACGGGCCGGACGTGCTGGTCGATGTGCTGGAATGCTACGCGCATTGCGCCAAGGCGCTGCTGCGCTCGGGCTTCTGGGACGCCGCGGAATCCGCCGGCGGCACGCCGCCGGACGACGCCCAGGCATTCATCGGCGCATGCCGCTTTCTCGCGCTGGTCACGGCCGACGCCGCGCAGCACACTGATGTCAGCCCCAAGGGCGATCCGGCCGGCGCCCTGCTGTGCGAAGACGAGGCGGGCCTGTGGCTGGCCGACCGGCCCGGCAACCGGCGCATGGATGGCCTGCGCAATATGCTTTCACAGCCCGCCGTGGCCGCCTTGGCGCTGGTGCCGGGCTGCGGCCGGGTGGCGCTCCTGCATGCCCGCGCACGGGTCAGCGCCGACCCCGGCCGCCGGCAGGCCCTGGCGGTGCAGGGCAAGCAGCCCAAGGTGGTGGCCCTGTTCGAAGCGCCCCGCATTACGCTGTACTACAGCCCCGCCCTTGCGCGCGCCGGGTTGTGGTCCGGCCTCTGGCCGGACACCGGCATCGACCCGGCGCAGGTATTCGCCGCCCACGTCGGGCTGAACAGGCAGCGCGGCCTGCGCGCTGCCCTGGCGCGGGGGCTGGTCCGCGTGCCGGGGCTGATGCGCAAGGGGCTGGAGCAGGACTACAAGCGCAATCTGTATTGACCGGCCGGGCGCCTTAATCGGCCGGCTTTCTTGGCCGGCCAGGCCGCGACGCGGAAATGGCGCCCGAGCCGGGGCTGGGCCGCCGGCGCAGCCGCGCCGTTTTATGAAAGCGCGGCTTCGGGCGCCGCGCTGCGCGCCAGCATTTCCTCGCAGGTCATGACATGCGCCGTCGAGAAGGCCAGTATGGCCAGGGTGGCCTGGTGCACCTGCTGGGCCGACAGCGCGCCGTATCCCATGTCGGGGTAATCGAAAGTCCCTGTTGCGTCTGAAAGAAACACCACTTTATAGTTGTGGAACATGGCGTCGCGCGCCGTGGCATGGCAGCAGTTTTCGGTGGTGGTGCCCGTGATGATCACCGTGTCTATGCCCCATTCGCGCAGGATCAGGTCCATGTCGGTCGCGAAAAAGGCGCTGTAGCGGTGTTTTTTGATCACGTGTTCGCCGGGTTGCGGCGCCAGGGCCTTGAAGATGTCGCCGCCTTCGGTTCCATCCACCAGCGCGCTGCGGTCGGCGATGGGCGGGTACAGGTCATCGTACAGGCCCATGTCGCAGCCATCGCGGCGGTGCACGTGTGCGGTATACACCACGCGCATGCCAAGGCCGCGGCAGGCCTGCAGGGTCTTGGCAAGGCGGGGCGTCATGTCGTGCGCCTGTTGCGACTGCAGCGGCGCGCCCGGGGCCACGAAGTCATTCTGCATGTCGACGACGATGACCGCTGTTTTTTTTGGGTCTATGGTGTCGCATTGGTATGGCATGGTTGCCTCCTGGTTGGGTTGGGGGGTGGGCCAAGGCGCAAAGGCGGGGCCGCATGCTTCACTCTACTATGGGGCGTTTCGCATGCGCTTGCCCCGGACCGCCAAGCCTTTTGCTGTGCGCGCCATTTTCATCAGTCTCTTGCAGGAGTCCTGGCATGAACGCTTACGACACAGTCCGTCCCGGCGATGGCTTCGAACGCTGGCACTACGCCACCTGCCGCAATTATTCGCATACCGAGGCGCGCCCCATGCCCGACCGGGCTTTTAGCGCCAGCGTCTCGGTGCACCGTTTCGGCCAGCTGGCCATCAGCCGCATTTCTTCATCCGTGCGCGGCGACAGGCAGTTGCGCGTGACGCGCGGTCCCGCGGACATCCGCCGCGACCTGCGCGACGACTTTTTTCTTTGGGTTGCGCAGGGCGGCACGACTTTTTTCGAGCAGGCGGGGCGCGCCATCAGGCTGCGGGCCGGCGACCTGATGCTGATGGACCAGGCCCGGCCGTTCACGCTGGCTTTTGGCCCGACGTCGGCCTCCATCATGGTCATTGTGTCGCGCGAACTGATGCGGTCGCGCATCGCCGGCGTCGACGGCATGGTGGCGTGCCGCGTCGATGGCGGCACGCCGCTGGCCCGGCTTGGCGCCGCGCTGGCCGAAGAATGCGTGGCGATGGGAGCCGGCGCCGGGCAGGCCTGGCCCCAGGCCCCCATCGATACCGCCGCGCTGGACATCTGGGGCGGCGCCATCCAGACGGCGCTTGCCGGCCCCGACGCCGCGGCCGACTTGCGCGGCCGGAGGCTGGCGGATGTCAAGGCTTTGCTGCTGCGCCGCCTGGACGACTCTGAACTGGACATCCAGGCCATCGCCCAGGCCGCGCATATCTCCAGCCGCACCTTGCTGCGCCTGTTCGCCGCGGAAGGCACCACGCCCATGCGCTGGCTGTGGTCCGAACGGCTGCGCGCCAGCCGCCAGGCCCTGCAGGACGGACGGTTCCAGCGTGTCACGGACGCGGCCCTGGCTTTCGGCTTCAAGGACCTGTCGCACTTCAGCCGTTCGTTCAAGGCCGCCTACGGCGTCAGTCCGCAGCAGGTCATGAAGCCGAACGGCTGACGGGGGCGTCGGCCGCGCCTGCCGCGCCGGGCAGAGGCCGGCGGTCTTGTGCCCCGGCCCTTCATCGTACATACTTGGTCCTCTTGGTAGCCGTATCGCCCCTCGCCTTACCGTCCCAACCAGGAGAGCCCAAATGCCTACTCGCCGTACTTTCGTCGCCGGCCTGTCCGCGCTGGGTCTGAGCGCGGGCCTTCCGCGCCTGGCATGCGCCGCCGACGCTTCCTTCGCCGCATCCCCGTCGGTCGAAAAACGCGTCATTCCGTCTTCGGGCCAGGCTGTGCCCGTCATCGGCATGGGCACAGCCGACAGCTTCAACGTCGGCAAGGCCGAGGCGGACCGCGCGCCGCTGCGCGAGGTCATGCGGCGTTTCTTCGCCGCCGGCGCGTCGGTCATCGACACGGCGCCCAGCTACGGGCAGTCCGAGACCGTCGTGGGCGACCTGCTTGCCGAGCTGGATTTGCGTGAGCGCGCCTTCCTGTGCACCAAGATCGGCGCCAGCGGCCGCGAGGCCGGCCTGGCGCAGTTCCATGAATCGCTGCGGCGGCTCAAGACCGACAAGGTCGAGCTGCTGCAGGTGCACAACCTGGTGGACTGGAAGACACAGCTGGCGCTCATCGACGAACTCAAGGCGCAGGGCAAAGTGCGCTACTCGGGCCTGACCCACTACAACGAAAGCGGCCAGGAAAGCCTGGCCGATGCCGTGCAGGCCATGAAACCCGATTTCCTTCAGATCAATTATTCGGTCATCTCCACCGGGGCCGAGAAGCGGCTGTTTCCCATGGCGCGCGACCTGGGCGTGGCCGTGCTGGTCAACCGCGCCTTCGACGACGGCCGGCTGTTCCGCCGTGTGGGCGACAGGCCGCTGCCCGGCTGGGCCGCCGAGGCCGGCATCACTTCCTGGGCCCAGGCTTTCCTGCGGTTCGCGCTCAGCCAACCGGCCGTCACGGCCGTGATCCCGGCCACCAGCCGGCCTGACCGGCAAAGCGACAACCTGAAGGCGGGCGTCGGGCCGGCGCTGACGGCCGGACAGCGCAAGTCGCTGCAGTCGCTGCTGGCCTGAGCGCGCCGCCATGACCGGACCCGCCCACGGCCGCGCTGGCCTTCTGCAGCGCCTGTTCAACCTGCGGCCGGGCGAGGCGCCCGCAGTGGCCGACGGCCTGCTCATGTTCTTCCTGCTGTTCACCTCTTATTTCATGCTGCGGCCCGTGCGCGAAACCATGGGTGTGGCCGGCGGCGTCGACAACCTGCAGTGGCTGTTCACCGGCACCTTCGTCGCCACGCTGGCGGCGCTGCCGCTGTTCGGCTGGGTGGCGTCCAAGGTATCGCGCCGGCGCATCGTGCCGTGGGTCTACGGCTTCTTCGCGCTGAACCTGCTGGGCTTCGCGGCGGCGCTGTGGCTGCGCCCCGACAGCGTGTGGGCGGGACGCGTCTTTTATATCTGGCTGTCGGTGTTCAACCTGATGGCGATTTCCCTCGCCTGGAGCGTGCTGGCCGACCTGTTCGCGGGCGAACAGGCCCGCCGGCTGTTCGCAATGATCGCCGGCGGCGCCAGCCTGGGCGGCCTGGCCGGGCCCGTATTGGGCGCGCTGCTTGTGGCGCCGCTGGGCCATGGCGGCTTGCTGCTGCTTGCGGCCGCGCTGCTGGCGGCCAGCGCCTGGTCTGCGATGCGGCTGCATCGCTGGCGCGACAGCCACCTGCCCGAAGGGGCCGCGCGGCAAGGCAACGCCGGCCGCCGCCGATCGCTGGGCGGCAATCCCTTCGCCGGCGTCTCCGAAGTATTGCGTTCGCCCTATCTGCTGGGCATCGCGCTGTTCGTGGTGCTGCTGGCCAGTGTCAGCACCTTTCTGTATTTCGAGCAGGCGCGCATGGTGGCCGAGCATTTTCCCGACCGCGCGCGCCAGACACAGGTGTTCGGCCTCATCGATGCAGTGGTGCAAAGCCTGGCCATCCTGACCCAGGTGTTTCTGACGGGCCGCATCGCGCAGCGCCTCGGCATCGGGGTGTTGCTGATGGCGGTGCCGCTGCTGCTGGCGGCGGGCTTTCTATGGCTGGCCCTGTCGCCTGTCTTCGCCGTGTTCGTCGTGGTAATGGTGGCGCGCCGCGCCGGCGAATATGCCCTGGTTCGGCCCGGCCGCGAAATGCTGTACACCGTGCTGCCCGTGGAAGAAAAGTACAAGGCCAAGAACTTCAACGACACCGTGGTGTATCGGGGCGGCGACGCGCTAAGCGGCTGGGTCAAGCGCGGCGTGGACCTCATCGCCGACCAGCCGGCCCTGGCCTTGTGCATAGGCGCCGGCATTGCGCTGGCCTGGGCGGGCGTGGGCCTCTGGCTGGCGCGCTGGCACCGCCGTCTGGAAGGCGCGGCGCCTTAGGGCTTTTTCGTGTTGATGGATCTCGTGCAAGGCCTTAGGGCCTGTTACCACTAAAAGGGCAACCGCACTGGCCGGCCTTGGGCAGGCAGGCTAGGCGCGGGCGACGCGGCGTGGCAGGCCCACGCAAGGAGCTCGCAACAACGCCTGCCTGCCCAAGGCCGGCCAGCCCGAAGGGTGAGTACGCAAATAGCCGTCCCTCTGCGTTGCGAATGCTCGCCGGGGGGACACCCCGCTTGCGCTTCGCGCCTTGATGGCCAGCTATTTGCGTGCTCATGCGATTGTCCTTTTAGTGGTAACAGGCCCTAGTCACCATCGGGGCTTGCGCGCCCAGCCGGCGGCAAACAGGACGGCGGCGGCCAGCAGCCACAGCCAGGCGCCGTCCGGCACGGGTTGCGAGGGGCTAGTCGCGCGCGGTTCCAGAACATAGCCTTGCACCTCGGCCGCGGCGGAAGAGGGCTGCGTGGCGTTCGCAGGCGCCGCGGGCGCCGCCGCCGATGGCGCGGGCTGTTCCATGCGGGCTGGCAGTTGCCCGGCCTTGCACGAAGGCATGGCGCAGTCCGAACCATGCTGCGCCACGCTGTCGGCAAGCGCCTGCTGCAACTGCCGGCGGTCGGCGTCGCCGGCCTTCCACGCACCCCGGTCTATCGCGTCCAGAAGCGTTTCCAGCAAGTGCTGGCGTGCATGGGGATTATGCTGCTCAAAGTAATCGGCCATATCCAGTCCGTACTTGTCGTCGACATAGACGGACTTGACCTCGGCCCAGTCGCCGTCGCTGACGAGTTCGGGCGTGGTCACGTCCCACAGCAGCATGTTGGCGGGCAGGTCCGCCATGTAGCGCGCGCCGTTGTAGCCGCTTTTCTGCATGGCCTGTATCCACTCCGGGTTGAAATAGCGCGCCTGCAGCTCCCGGCCATAGGCGCGCGCAAGCGGCTCCAGGCGTGCGGCGCCTTGCCTGGCGTCTTTCAGGTCGGCGATGTAGTTTTCCACTTGGCGGCCAGTGTGTTCCCGCACCGCCATGCCTATGCCGCCCAGGTAGGCGGCGGGCATGCTGGTGTCCAGCAGCCCATAGGCGTTGGAGCTGCGGCTGAACACCGTGGCCTCGACCCCCGACATCTGCGCCACAAAGCCCTGCGCATCGGGCGTGCCGCTGTCGGCTTCGCCATAGGCATGCCCCAGGCGGTCGGTATACAGGCGCGACAGGCGGGCGTCGCTCCATTCGGCGCCGGCCCGGATGGCGAACTGGGTCGACGGCGAGTAGGCCCCGGGGGCGGTGGAATAGATGCGCCGGTCGGCGCGGCGCCGCGCCTCGCCGGCGGCGACCCCGGACGCGCGCAGCTGTTTTTCCACCGCCAGGCTGCTGGCACGCACGGCATTGTCGCTTTCCTGCGCGGCGGAAGCCAGGCGCACGGCCTTGGCCAGCATGGCGATCTTGTCGCGGAAGTGGTCGCGGTAGGTGCCTGAAGTCGTGACCAGCACGTCCACGCGCGGCCTGCCCAGGGCGGCGCGGTCGTCCAGCTTGACGTCGACCACTTCGCCGCGCGGATTCCATACCGGCCTTGCGCCCAGCAGGCGCAGTATATGCGCCTCGACCACCCCTTCGTTCTGCGTGGTTTCGCCTGACCAAAGCACGAAGGCCACTTTGCGCGGCGGCGCGCCATGCTCGTCCAGATAGGTGCGGACCAGGTCGTCGGCGAGCTTTGCGCCGGTTTCCCAGGCCTGCTCCGTGGGCAGGCGCCGGGCCGCGGAAGTGTACGGGTTGCGGCCCGGCGGCAGGGCATCGGGATTGCGCACGGCGTCGGCCATCGGGCCTGGCTCTACGTAGCCGCCCGCCAGCGCCTTCAGCAGAGCGTCCATTTCACGCGGAGCCGCGGCGATCCGGGTGGCGTAATCCTTGATGCGCGCCAAGGTATCCGCCGGCAAAGCTGCGGAACGGCCCGCCAGGGCGGCGCGTATGGCCTGCATGTCGGGCGGTGCCTTGGCGTCGCCGGCCAACATGGCGTGGACCATGCGCGCGGCCGTATCCGGATCGGGCGCATGGCCCAGCACATGGCCACCCACGGGCGCTACCGACGCGGCGACCTCATCAAGGTATGCGCGCAGGCCGGCATCCAGCGCCGGCCAGGCCGCTTGCGCGGGGTCCAGGCCCAGTTCGCGCGCATAGGGCATGGCCGCTTTGCGTATTTCCTGGCGGGCCGGATCGCCGTCGGGCGCATTTGCGGCGCTCTCCAGCTGCTGCTTCAACTGGGCCAGGTCCGGCGGCAGGCCGGCCTGCGCCAGCGGCGGCATGAAGCCTATGGTCACCGCGTTCGTGCGCCGCTTGTTGCCTATGCCGCCGTTGGCCTGCAGCGGCGTGGGCTGGATGTGAGGCAGATTGCCTATCAGCGTGCCCACCCAGTCGTCGCGCGCCGGACCCTGCTGCTTGCCCGGCATGAGGGAGAGCTGCGTGAAGAAAGGCACATAGGCGTCCGCATGCCAGGCGCGGGCCATCCACAGATAGAACGCGATGTATTGATGATGCGGCGGCAGGGCGCCGGTCGATGCCAGCGCGCCGGCATCCTGCAGATAGCCCCACACCGGATGCGGCGCAAGCGCCACCTTGCCGAAGCGCAGCAGCGGAATGACGATGGCGCGCTTGCCGGCGGCATCAGTGTGAACCATGATGCGCCCCGGGGGAGGGCCCCAGCGCGCCTCGGTAGCCTCGCGCAGCGCCTTGGGCAGCCGGCCGTACCAGGCCAGGTATTCCTGCTCGGGTATGGCCACCGCGCTGCCCTCGGCCAGGCGGCGGGCCAGTTCGGCCTGTGCGCCGGCGGCCTGCGCATCGTCCTGGCCCGCATGGCCGGCCGCGCCCCACAGCCCTGCGCTGATGTTGGAGCCGTCGCGGGCCATGCGGCGCGCCAGGTCCTGGGCGTCGGGCAGCGGCCCGCCGCCCACGTCATACCCTTCGTCGCGCAGGCGGCGCAGCAGGGCGGCCAGGCTTGCCTGGGCGTCCAGGTAAGTGTCCGGATCGCTGCCCACGTCGGCCTGGTCGGCCGCCTCGCTGTGGTAGGCGACCACCAGCCGCTTGTCGGCATTGGGCAGGCGGTGCAGGCGGGCCCAGGCCAGGGCGCGGGCGACCCGCCAGGCAACCTGTTCGGCAATGGGCCGGTGCAGCACGGCGCCATCCTCGCCGACGACGCGCGCGCCCACCATCATGGGCTCCACGATGCCGCTGGCCTCGCCCAGCGCGAGCTGGCCGCTGCGGTCGGGGGCGAAGCCGCCGGGGTCGGCCCGCCACTGATCCGGGTCGCGGGTGTAGTCGGTGGTGCAGTTCAGGGCCGCCACGTCCAGCGCGCTTGCCTCGGCCACGCCCGCGCGGTGGTCGGCGTAGTCGATCTGGCTGGCGCACAGAATAAGCGCATCCACGGCGGGCTTGCCGTCGGCGCCGCGCAGGTGGCGCAGGGAATCGCGGCTGTCGCTGCGCCACAAGGGCACGGGAAGGCCGCCTTGTTTCTCGGTTTCCGCGATCAGCGCGTCGACCACGGCCGCGTTGTCTCCCAGGACCAGGCTGCGATAGAAGACGATGCCCACCCTGGGCCGCTTGGCGGCATCGGCATGGCGCCCATAGGCCCAGGCCAGGTAGGAAGCCAGATCGGGAAAGGCTTCTTTGTGGCCGGGGTGGTAAAAAGCATGGTCGGGATATTCGACGGGCGGGCGTATCGCAAGCTTCATCCCGAGCAGCCGCGCGCCCAGGTAGTCGAACAGCCGCGTGTAGTTCTCCACCGTGGCATTGCGCCAGTACGCGATGGCATCGGGCACGGAGGATTGCGCCACGTTGCCTTTTACCCATTCGTCGCCATTGAGCACCAGGACCCGCGTGTGCCGGGCGGCCTGGTCCAGGCGCTGGCGATACTGCGCCAGCCTGGGTCCCACCCCTTCGACGATGACGAGGTCATAGCTTCCCAGGTCGACCGCGTCGATGCCGGGCAGAAACCCGCCGCCCAGGCCAAAGAGCTCGATGGCCATGCGCGCGGCCTGGCGCTTGGCGGCAGCGCGCATCAGGGTGGGCTGCTGGGCCAGTTCGATGGAAACCACCGCCACGCGCGGCAGCGTGCCTTGCGGCACCGCGCCGGCCAGCCCGGGAGCGACAAGCATCAAGGCCGCCACGGCAAGGGGGATGATGCGCGCAAGCAGCCGCCAGGCGCGGGAAGGGTCTACATAAGGCATTGCTTTTTTCTCCTGCCTGGGCCAGGCCCTTCGGCCGGCGGCTTCAACGCCTGGATTGGTCTTGCTCCGGCACATACACCACCTGGCCGTCGGGCAGGCGGTAGGCGGTACCCAGGCGCTGTCCCTGGCCGGACAATTTGCGGTCCGATACGCGTTCGACCTTGATTTCCTGCTGGCTTTTGCTGACGACTTCCAGTTCTCCGTCAGCCGTCTTGCGCGTCAGCGTCCAGGAGGCGTCCGCGCTGAGCAGGTCGGTCGAGCCCAGCACGGAAAACAGCGCCAGCGCCATGGCTACGATGAAGGCCAGGCTGGCGTCGAACAGGTTGGCGACGCCGGCGAGCGGGTCATCGTGGCGGCTGACGTCCAGCCGGGGGCGTATGTAGCGCATGCGGCGCCTCATGCGTGCTCCCCCAACGGCGCGGACGCTTCATGCTCCCGCAGCACGCGTTCGGCATGCAGCCTCAGCGCGTCCAGGTCCTCGCGCTGCCAGCCTTCGCGGACCATGGCCATGACATGCGCGCACACCCCTATGGCGATGCCGACGATGGTGGCCGAAAACGCCACCACCATGTGGTCGGCAAGGGCGGGCAGGTCGCCGCGGGCCAGGCCGTTCAGGGCGGCCGCCATCGGGATAAGCGTCCCCATCAAGCCCAGCGAGGGGCCGGCGCGCACGGCGAAGCGCACCGTGTTCAGCCCGCGCAGGCTGGCATGCTCGGCCTGGGCCAGCAGGTGTTCTATGCGGATGTCCAGGTGGCCGGCGCCGCCTGCCGCCGCCTCGTCGACAAGGCGGGTGTAGCGCAGCACCGCGGGACGCCGCCCGCGCCAGCGGCCCGCCGCGCTGCGAAGAAACATGCCCAATGCGACAAGCGTCCACACCACCAGCGCCACCAGCAAGGCCAGCACAGGCTGGAAAAGCAGTTGGGAGACTTGCTCCAGAATCAGTTTCAAATCCATGTCTACAGCGTCCGGGTATAGCTCAGGTAAAAGGCGCGGCCCGGCATGATGTAGTCGGCCTTTTCGTAGTAATTTCGGTTGAACAGATTGGAAACGTCCAGCCGCAGCGTGTCATTGCGCGTGATCTTCCAGCGCGTGCTGAAGTCCACCACGGTAAAGGGCTCGTTCTCGAACAGCCCGCCCGCGCCGCCGGTGTAGATTTTTCCCTGGCTGTTGTCGGTGTCATAGCGCGCGTCGACGTGGCGCGCCGTCAGGGTGGCCGACAGCGAATTGCCGTTGCTCACGGTCAGCGACACATTGCCGTTCCACTTGGCCACGTTTCGTATCGGCGTCGGGCCGCTGGTGTCGAAATCCTCGGCCTGTATCAGGCGGGTAAGGCTGCCCGAAACGCCCACGCGGCCGGCGGGCAGGCCGAACAGCCGTCCCGCGTCCAGCGCCAGCCGCGCTTCGATGCCGCGCATGCGCGAGGTGTCGGCGTTCTCGTAGCTGCTGATGCGTTCCAGCGCGGTTTCGCTGACGATGACGGACCGTATGCGGTCGCGGATGCGCGCGTCGAAGTAAGTGATATCGCCGTCCACATAGCTGTCGGCGTAGCCCACGCCGATATCCCAGCTGCGGTTGCGTTCGGGTTTGAGCCCGGGGTTGCCCACGCTGAGGCGGCGTTGGGCGCCGGCGTATTCCACGTTCTCGCCCGCCAGCTCGCTGCCCTGGGGCGGCGCGAAGGCCGTGCCCGCGGAGCCATGCAGCCGCCAGGCGTCGGTCAGCTTGTAGACCACCCCGCCGCGCGGGTTGAAACTGGTGAAGCGGGACGAGCCCGGCGTAAAGCTTTCCTTGTAAGGGGTGTCGCGCGTGCTGGCGTCGATCCAGTCCAGCCGGCCGCCCAATGTCAGGATGAGCCTGTCGTCCAGCCAGCGGCTGCCCCATTCCGCGAAGATGGCGTTGCTGTCGCGCCGCTCGTTGGGGCTGTAGGGAGCCAGCCGGCCGCCGTCAGAGCCATACGAAAAGCGCGAGGCCTGCACCCGCTGCCAGTCGGCGCCGTAAGTCAGCGACATGTCCTTGTTCAGGTTCCATACGTCCTGCAACTGAAAGCCCAGGTAGCGCGATTCGGTGCGGCTGGAGCGGTAGCGCGGCGCGGCGGACGGCACGGTGATGTAGTTGTAGTTCTCGCGCGAGGCATAGGCCACCGCGGTAATCGTATGGTCTTGGGGGGTCAGCGTCAGCCGCAGGTCGCCGCCGAGCCGTCCGGTTTCATTGCCCGAAGCGTTGGGCGGGTCATAGCTTAGCGGGCCAGGCGCATTGTTGGTCAGGTCCGCCCAGTCCACCGTGGCGTCGACGCGCACCATGTCGGTCAGGTCGCTGCCCAGGCGCGCCTTGCCCGACACGCGGCGAAAGTCCGCGTTGGGCCGCTTGTCCCCGTCGCCGGTGCGGAAATCGCCGTGCTGGTTCACATAGCCCAGCGCGATGTCGAAGTCGGTTCGGTCGGACAGTGATCCGCCCAGGGCGAAACTGCCTTTGCGGGTGTCGAAAGAACCATAGCCCACGGTGGCGCTGCCGCCTATGGGGCCCTTGGAGCGGCGGGTGATGATGTTGACCACGCCGCCCATGGCCGATGCGCCATACAGGGACGATGCCGGCCCTTTCAGGACTTCGACACGCTCGATGCTTTCCGGCGACACGGTGGTGAAGCTGGTCGAGCCGGACGGACGGCCGTCCACCAGGACCAGCGTGCGCGGGTTGATGGTGAACTCGAAGTTGGGCCGCATGCCGCGCAGGCCGATGCCCGCCAGTCCGTTCGGGTACTGGATGACGTCCACGCTGGCGTTTTTCTTGATCTGGTCCAGGAAGGTGTCGCCGACGGCGTTTTCCAGCACGTCCCCTTCGATCACCTCCATCGACGAGGCGACCTCGTCTCGAAGCTGGACATTGCGCGTCGCCGTGACCACGATGGGGTTAAGTTCGGCCGGGGCCGGTCCTTCGGCGGCCTGAGCGCCGGAGGCCGCGCACAGCGCGACGGCCAGCGCCCCGGCCCGCCGCGCCGGGCGCCTGTCTATGTTTCTGCCCCTGCCCATATGTCCGGTCACCATCCCATCCCTCGAATCTTGTGAAAAATGAAATGTTATAACATAACAACAAAAAGGATGAGGTGGGGCCCAGGCATGAAAACCGGCGGCGCGGGGCGCGGACACCGCCTTTGCCCGGTGTATGCTGAATGAGAATTATTGCTAACATAGCCTGTTTGCCGACCTCTCCGGATTCTCATTCTTTCCATGCCGCGCCATCGTCCATCCCCCAAAGCCTGGCTTGCCCATTACGGCGAGCTGATCGCGGCTTGGCGGCGCAATGCGCGCATCGGCGATGAAGCGCAGGACGCCATGCACGACGCGGTGCTGCGCCTGCTGGAAGGCGGCGCCATGGCCGCCGACAATCCGCGCGCCTACCTGCGCCGCAGCACGCGCAATGGCATGGTGGACCGCTACCGGCGCGAGGCGCTGCTGCCCATGCAGGCATTGCACGAACTGGACGAGGCCGAGCATCCGCTGGTGGAAGGGCCGGACGCCGACGCGGCCGCGAACCGCATGGTGGACGACTTGCGCGCGGCGCTGCAGGAGTTGCCGCTGGCATGCCAGCAGGTATATGTCCGGCACAGGCTGGAGGGCTGGACGCATGCTGAAATCGCGCTGGCCATGGGGCTGTCCCGCGCCATGGTCGAAAAACACATGACGCGGGCCCTGCAGCACCTGAACAGGCGATTACAGAAATATGCGCCCTGACCAGCCGCCAAACTCCTCCTGCGATTCGGACGACCCGCGCGACCTTGCCGCCGCCTGGTTCGCCTACCTGCAGTCGGGCGAAGCGACGCAGGCGCAGCGGCGTCGCTTCGAGCGCTGGCGGTCCGCGCATCCCGAGCATGAGCGCCAGTACCGCAATGTGCAGCAGATCTGGCAGGCCACCCTGCAGCTGCCCGAAAGCGAGCTGCGCGGCATCCTGGCCCGGCGCGAGGCCCCTGCCGGCGCCCCGAGCGCGGCGCGGCGCCGTCTCGGGCTGGGCCTGGCGGGCGCCTGTTGCGCGGCGGCGGCCGGCGGCGTGGGCTGGTACTTTCTCGGGGAGGAATCCAGGCAGTACACCGCGCGCCTGGCCTCGGCGCGCGGCGAGCATCGCCAGGAAAAACTGCCCGATGGTTCGGTGCTGGACCTGAACACCGGCACGCGGGCGCTGGTGCGGTACTACGCGGGCCGGCGCGTCGTCGAGCTGCAAGAGGGGGAAATCTTCTTTTCCGTCCATCACGATGCGCAACGCCCATTCCTGGTGGAGGCGGGCGACGCGCGCATCGTCGTGACCGGCACACGCTTTAATGTTCGCTTCGGCGCCGAAGCGGTGCACGTCAGCGTGGAGTCGGGGTCGGTCAATGTGTCGGCCGGACCCTGGTGGCGCGAACGCACCCGCTCGCTGGCCAAAGGGCAGGGCATGTGGGTGAGCGGGCGCGACGGCGTGGGCGATGCCGTGGCCGAGGACCTGAATGCCGTGCTCGCCTGGAAGCGGGGCAAGATCGTGTTCGAGGACACCCCCTTGCAGCAGGCCATCGCCGAGATCAACCGCTACCTGCCGCAGCCCGCCAGGCTGGACGCCCCGGCGCTGCGGGATCATCGCGTCGCCGGCATCCTCAGCATCGACGATCCGCAAGCCCTTATCGACATGCTGCCGGAGTTCGCGCCCGTCCGGGTGTACCGCCTGCCCGACGGGCGGGCGCGCATCGTCGCCCGCTAGGTTGACCGGCTTCGCGGGGTCGGCGAAAGGCCTTTTCAAGCGGCGCAGATCAAGGCGGACATGTCGCCGAATACTGCTGCCGATTGCGCTGTTACAAAAATAATTCGCATTTTCATTCCGATGTTTGCCCTTCCCGTTCGTCTATCTAAATGAGGGGAGCGCGCGGGCGAAGGCCGGCGCGTTTCGGGACGGCCGTCTGGCCAGGAAACTGTGCGCCTGCGGCGCAAGATCATCATTCATCAGAAAGGCGTAGGACTGTGCAAACCATGAAAACGCGTACCGCCCGAGGCGGGCGCATCCATGCCGCGCGACGGGGCGTGGCACGCTTGAGCATATCGGTTGCGGCCGCGGCCGTGGCGGCCGCTTTCGGGTCCGTACCCGAGCCGGCCTTGGCGCAGGCTTCGGCCGTGCAGGTGGACATCGCCCCGCAGCCGCTGGGCAGGGCGCTGTTGCAGTTGGGCGAGCAGGCGTCGCTGCAGATATTCTTTTCGCAGGAAATCGTGCAGGGCCTGACCTCGCCCGCGCTGAAGGGCGCCATGGCGCCCGACGAAGCCCTGCGCCGCCTGCTGGCGGGCACCGGCATCGAGTTCCGCCGCAGCGGCAAAAACGTTTCCCTGACCCGGCCCGCCGCCGCGGGCAGCACGCAGCTGGAAGCCGTGAAAGTAGTGGGCGTGCGCGACACCATGACGGAAGGGTCGGGCTCGTATGCGGCCCAGGCGGCCACCACCTCCACCAAGCTTGTCCTGTCGCCACGCGAGACGCCGCAGACCATTACCGTGGTCACGCGCCAGCAGATGGACGACTTCGGCATGACCACCGTGGACGAGGCGCTGAAGAGCACCAGCGGCGTCTATGTATGGAACCGGGGCGCCAACGGCAACGAATACCTCAGCCGCGGGTTCGGCATGCAGGTCCAGTACGACGGCATCATGGATCCCATCGGCATCGGAAGCTCGAACCGCGCGCCGCTTACGGACAACGCCTTCATCGACCACGTCGAGGTGCTGCAGGGCCCCTCCGGCCTGTTGAGCGGGGCGGGCGAGCCGGGAGGCACCATCAACCTGGTGCGCAAGCGGCCCACGCGTGAATTCCAGGCGCATGCCGAGGCGCAAGGCGGCTCCTGGAACAGAAGGCGCCTTGTGGGCGACGTATCCGGCCCGCTGCTGGAGTCAGGTGCGGTACGGGGGCGCCTCGTGGCGCTGGCCGACGATGGGGATTCCTTTATCGACCATGCCTACAACGACAAGCGCGGGGTCTACGGCGTGGTGGAGGCCGACCTCGGCCCCACCACTACGCTTAGCGCCAGCGTGCAATACCAGCGGGACAAAGGCCTCAGCCAAATCGGCGTGCCCATGGCGGCCGACGGCAGCGACCTGGGGCTGAGCCGCTCCAGCTTCTTCGGCAACGCCAATGGGTATGCTATCAAGGACGACACACTATATACCGTGGGCATCAAGCAGGTCCTGCCGCAAGACTGGACCTTCAACGCCACCTATACCCATCGCAAGTCCAAGGTCAACGAATCGCTGGGCAGTTTCATCTGGGGCGATACCCTCGACACGGCAACGGGCGACGGGCTGCAGCTGTACCAGTATCGCCATCTGATCCGGGAATTCAGGTCGCAGGCTTTCGACGCCTATGTGTCGGGTCCCGTCAGCTTGTTCGGGCGCCGGCACGAGCTGGTCTTCGGCGTGAACGGCTCCCAGATGCGCGACGCCTCGATGAACTCGGGCAGTTGGGCGACTCCCATCAACATCTACAGCTTCAATCCCAATGCCTTGCCCGAGCCGCCCGGCGCGTTGGACCCGTTGCCCGACTTCAGCAAGGCCAGCCAGCACGGATTCTTCGGCGTCGGCCGCTTCAGCCTGTCGGACAACCTGAAGCTGATCGCCGGCTCGCGCTTCAGCTGGTACGAGGCCAAAGACTCGGACGGCGTCACCACACAGAAGGAAAGCGGCGAGATCTCCCCATATGCGGGCCTGATCTACGACATCGACGAACGCTATTCGGTATACGCCAGCTATACCGACATTTTCAAGCCGCAAAGCGAGAAAAGCGTGGACGGCAGCACGCTCAAGCCCGTGGTAGGCGCCAACTACGAAGTCGGTGTAAAAGGAGAATTGCTGGACGGCCGCCTGAATGTTTCGGCCGCGCTGTTCCGCCTGGAGCAGACCAACCTGGCCAAGGCCGACGATTCCGTTCCCTTCGACCCGGGCAATGCATGCGGAGGCACCTGCTATGTCGCCCAGGACAAGGTGACCAGCCAGGGCGTGGACCTGGGGCTGAACGGCGAAGTGGCGGCGGGGTGGGACATGTTTGCGGGTTACACCTATACACGCAGCAAATACGCCACCGGCGAGCAAAGCGGCATGCGCTACGGCAGCGACATGCCGCAGCACAGCTTCCGCTTCGCCACCCAATACCAGGTGCCGGGCACGGCCTGGCGAGTGGGCGGCAACGTGCGCGTGCGCAGCAAAATCTACCTGACCGGCGACGGCTACCGGATACAGCAGGGCGGCCTGGTACTGGTTGGCCTGACGGCCCAGTACCGGTTCAACAAGCAGGCCGAAGTCGGCTTCGTGGTCGACAATCTATTCGACCGCAAGTACTACGAGGGCATCGAGGGCCTTTATTACAACTCCTACGGGGCGCCGCGTTCATTCTCGATGAACTTCAAGTACAGGTTCTAAGCTGCCCTCACGGGTTGCAAGGCGGCGGTTTCCTATGGCCCCGGCGGGCACGCTCGCCGGGGCCGCCGCTCAGGCCGGGAACTCGCCGTCCAGGTAATACCAGAGCCCATCCATGCGTTCGAACCGGCTGATTTCGTGCAGCCGCGTGGCGCGTCCCGCAAGCCGGCTGCGGGCCACGAATTCCACCAGGGCATGGGTGTCGTCCATCTGTTCGTGTCGCCGCAGCTGCAGGCCCAGCCACTTCAAACCGGGCGGATTCGGGTCCAGCGCCGGCGGGCGCGTACGCGGATGCCAGGTATCCAGCACGTAAGCCATGTCGTCCAGCACGAAGGCGCTGTAGCGCGAACGCATCAGCGCTTCGGCCGTGGGCGCCTGCAGCCGCTGCGGCCCCGCATGCCATCTTCCGCAACAGCACGCGTAGGGCACCGAACTGCCGCAGGGGCAGGGCCAGGCATGCCGTTTGCTGGCGGGCGCGTGCCGCATATCAAAATGAGGAGATTCCATGAGATCCATTCTACTTTGGCTGTTGGGCGTGCCCATTCCAATCATCATCCTGCTGGCCTTGTTCTGGCACTGACCGCTCGACCCGAGCTGATACCAATCAGAAAAAAGGATATGTCATGCAAACTGTGAATTCCATGCCCGGCTATTCGGGCAATGTGGTTGCGCCGGCCGAGCCGCGCCATTCTGCCGTTTCCTGGGGGGCGGTGATAGCAGGCGCCGTCATAGGCGCGGTGTTGACCGCGATGCTGGTCGTGGGCGGCACCGGCCTGGGGTTTCTGGCCGTGTCGCCCTGGAGCCATGACGGCGCGTCCGGGTCCACCCTGGCCATCGGCACGATAGTGTGGCTGCTGCTCACGCAAATCATTGCCTACGGCATTGCCGGCTATGTCACGGGACGCCTGCGCACCAAATGGACCGATGCCGCTGTCGACGAGATCTATTTCCGCGATACGGCGCATGGCCTGCTCGTGTGGGCGGTAAGCGCCGTGGTGGGCCTGGCGCTGCTGGCTTCGGCGGCGGCGTCCATCGTGTCGGGCACGGCCAAGGCCGGCGCTTCGCTTGCCGGCGCCGGCGCGGGGGCAGCGGTGGCAGCGGCGGGACAAGCCGCGCAGGGCAGCGGCGACAGCCTGTCGCTGGATTACTTTACCGACGCCCTGCTGCGCCCGCAGGATCCGGCCACGGTGGCGGGACAAGGAGATGCGCGCCAGGAGACCTCGCGCATCCTGGCCCGAGGCCTGATGCAAGGCGAACTCTCCGAAGCGGACAAGGCCTATCTGACCAAGCTGGTCGCGCAGCGCGCCGGCATGGACGAAGCCGCCGCGCGGCAGCGCCTGGAACAGATCGAGCAGCAGGCTCGCCAGACGGCGCAGGAAGCCGAGCAAAAGGCCCGCGAGGCAGCGGATGCGGCGCGCAAGGCGGCCGCGACGTTCTCTCTATGGGCATTTGCCTCGCTGTTGATCGGGGCTTTCGTGGCCAGCTTTGCCGCCACCATCGGAGGCCGCGCGCGCGACAGCTAGCCGCCTTCGCGGACCGCAAGCGCCGCCATGCCGGCGCTTGCGGCCTGGGCCCCATACTGACTGCCAAGAACAGGACAAAAGAAATGACAGCCAATATCTACGATGTCTTGAGAGAAAGCCACGAGATCCAGCGATCGCTCTGTAGAAAGCTGCTGCGCGCCGCGCCGCACGGCGAGCGGCGCAAGGAAGTCTTCCGCGAACTGCGCATCGAGCTTGCCGCCCACGCCGCGGCGGAAGAGCGTTTTCTTTATGCTCCCATCCTGATGGATGACCTGGGCCTGAACCCCTCGCGCCACGCGCTGGCGGAACACCATGAAATCGACGAGTGCGTCGAGGACTTGCACAACGCTCCCGCCCAGGGCGGAAGCTGGCTGGCCAAGGCCAGGAAACTGTCCGGGCAAGTGCGCCACCATCTGCGCGAAGAAGAGAAAAAATTCTTCCAGATTTCCGGCAAAATACTGACCGATGAGCAAAAAAGCAGGCTGGCGGGGCGGTATCGGCGAGATTATGAGCGCATGAGGAAGGTGCTGGCCGCAAAATAAAAAATAGGCGCGGATGCTGCGCATGGCCGAGGCCAGGCCGCATCGGCCCTGCGCGGTGCCCGAATTTGCCATCATTTACGGTTGCGCATGCCGATTCGATATACGATGCCAAAGTAGTAACAACTTTGAGCTCCATCGTTGAATCGCAAAGGGGAAATCATGCGCAAATCATTGCAAGGCATATTGCTGGCATCGTCATTGTCCATTTCCATTGCCGCGCCTGCGTGGGCGTCGGGCCTGCTGGACGGCATCAAGAACCAGGCGGCGGAAAGCCTGGGCGGCGGCCAGTCCGCCTCGCAGTCGGGTTCCGGGCTGGGGGCATTGGGCGGGGCCGGCGGCCTGGGCTCCGCCCTGGGGCTGCCCAGTATCGGCGGCAACACGGCTGGCAACGCGGCGGGGGTGTTGCAATACTGCGTCCAGAACAAGTATCTGGGCGGCACGGACGCCGCGGACGTCAAGGACAAGCTGCTGGGCAAGGTGGGCCTGGGCACTGAGCAGTCCCGGCAGCAGGACGCCGGCTACCAGCAAGGGCTGGGCGGCGTGCTCGCGGGCAGCGACGGTTCGTCCTTCGACCTGGGCAAGATCAAGAGCGACCTCAAGGAAAAGGCCTGCGACTACGTGCTGGACAACGCCTCGTCGCTTCTGTAGGTTTTGCTTGCGCCGGCGCGACGAGGCGGCAGGCATGAAGCTCTCCGGAGCCCTGGCGCGAAGCCAGGCGCCTGGCGCCGTCAGTCGGGTATCTCGGCTTCCACCAGCCGCGCCAGCTGAAGCAGCGACTCCTGCCAGCCCAGATAGCACATTTCCACGGGGATGACCTCGGGCACGCCTTCCTGCACGATGGCAAGCTCGGTTCCGCAGGCCACCTGGCGCAGCGACACGCTGACCTGCATCCGGCCGGGCAGCTCGGGGTCGTCGAACTGGTCCGAATAGCGGATTTTTTCGTTCGGCACCAGTTCAAGGTATTCGCCGCCGAACGAATGGCTGTTGCCTGTGCCGAAGTTGCGGAAGGACATTCTGTGTGTGCCGCCGACCCTGGCGTCCAGATGATGGACATGGCAGGTAAAGCCATAGGGCGGCAGCCATCTGGCCACGGCGTCGGGTTCGAGAAAAGCCCGGTAGATGCGTTCGGGGGGTGCGCGCAGGACGCGATGCAGCTGGACGGTTCCGGTAGCCATGTCGTTCGCCTTTCCTTGAAGAGGTGGGAATGGCCGCAATCGCTTGAGGCCCGTCGTCTTTTTTACCATTTCGCCGTGACGGGGGAAACTCCTTCGCCTGTCGATACGGGCGTGAAGCGCACGCCACGCCGGCCGCTTCACGCCGGACGGGCCTGCCTGAACGGAAGGGTGGGTAGAATATATGCCGAGGTATTTCGAGACTAGAAGGGAGTCGGACGTCTATGTACAGCTTGCTGGGGTTCCCCACCGAAACCGAGTTTGTCATCAATATCATTTGTCTGGTCGTGGCCGTGCTGTGGCTCAAGACGATATTTGTCATCACGCCGCAGCAGCACGCCAGGGTGCTGGAGACTTTCGGCCGCTACAGCGGATACCGCGCCGCCGGCCTTTCCATCAAGCTGCCCTGGCCGCTGCAGATCGCGCGCAGGCCTTTCTCGCTGCAAACCAAGCAGATTGCGCTTCAGCTGGGCGTGAAATCGAAAGACAACGCTTTCGTGACCATGCCGATCAGCCTGCAGTATCGCGTCATCCCGAGCGAAATCAAGTCGGCTTTCTATGAGCTGCACAATCCCGAAGGGCAGATCGAGTCTTACGTGGCGACAGAGGCCCGCGCCGTCGCGGCGGGCAAGACGTTCGATCAGCTTTACACCGACCGGGACGAGTTCACGCAGACTGTGCGCGAGTCCCTGGACGAGGCCATGAACGACTACGGCTACGAGATCAGGGCCGTCCTGATCGACGACCCGCGGCCGACAGAAGAAATGATATCGGCCTTCAACGAAGTGCTTGCCTCGCAAAGAAGGCTCGAGGCGGCGCAGAACGATGGCGAGGCCGAAAAGATCAAGCGCACGAAAAGCGCCGAGGCGTCGGCCGCGGCCATGACCATCACCGCCAAGGGAATCGCGGAAAGCCGCAGCATCATCGCCGAGGGCAATGCCAAGGCCCTGGCCGCCTTCCGGGAGGACACCACGCTGACCGATTCGGACGCCATGGCCTTCATGATGGAAATCAACCGGCTCGAAGCCTTGCGGGACGCGGCCGCCAATGGCGGGCGTACTGTCCTGGTGACCGGCGACAGCTCTTCCAATGAGCTCGAGGCCAGGGCGCTGCTGGCATCCCTGGCCGAGAAAGACGAGGGCGCGTCCCATGCGCGGCCGGCACGTCCCCACGCGCCACAGGCGGCATCCGCTCCAAAGGGCGGGGCGGGCGAGAACGCCGGCTGAAGCCAGCATGCCTTCTGTGGCCGGAAGGCATCATCCATGGCTGGGACATGGGCGGCGGCACCGCCTGGCGTCTGCGCCTTCCCGAGGCGTTCGTTTCAAGGCCGGGCGGCGCCGGCCGGCTCGCCGTCGTCCGCCTGGTCCCTCATCTGCATCAGCAGGGCGTGCAGCATTTCGGTGGACAGCCCGTGCAGCACCAGCCGATGGCCCGCGCGCAGGGTGGACAGCGGCACCAGCGGGTGCTTGTTGTTGACCAGGATCAGATGCTGCGGCGCCTGCAGGATCTGCGCCGCGTAGATGCCTATGGTTTCGTCCAGCTGCAGCGAATTTGCCGCGCGCCAGAAATCGTTGTCCGTCAACAGCAGCTGATACACCGGCGTGAACAGTTCGATGGCGCTTTGCAGGTCGATGAAGTTGCTGCGCGCCCGTGGCATGTCGTCCAGCGCCAGCGGCGGCTCGCTCACCATGGAAAAATCCACCGCCGGCGGCGGCCCCATTTCCAGGCCGGCGTCGCGCAGGGCCTGATTGAGCCGGATCACGAAATTGAACAGATTGATGTCATGCTTGACGAAAAGGTGGTCGGCCAGGTCGTCGATATTGCCGGGCGTCAGCGGCGTGGTGCCGATGGGCGCGGGAGAGTTGGCCGCGATGAAGGCAAGAATCTGCGATCCCAGGTGGAAATGGCGCAGGATCAGCCAATTGGCCTGCGGGCTGACGAAGCGCTTCAGGCCCCACACCAGCACGCGGTGCAGAAACGCCGAGTGCGACCAGCGCTTGGGCAGCAGCATCTTGACCACCTGGATCACGATGATCAGCGCGCGGCACAGGGGCCGCAGCACGGGCAGCAGATATTGCCGCGACGCCGAGCCGGAATCCTGCAGCCATGCGGCCTTTACATGGTCCGGCAGCGGCGTGCTGCGGTCCAGGTACATGGCGAGCCAGGGGCTCGGGTCGTCCGGGTCATGGCGGTCCGTGCGGAAATCGGCGTGGGGCTTGGTCATGTGTCGTACTCTTTGACGTGCTGGAACTGCATCAGGTAAAGCGCCGCCGTGCGCCGCGCCGTGTCGGCGATGGCGCGCTCCGCGAGGCCGCGGTCGGCGCAATCCAGCGCCATGCCGACGGCGGCCAGCCAGCGGGCCAGGTGGTGCTCGTCGTTGTGGCCATGATATTCCAGGAAGCGGAATGCGTCGGGAGGCAGCGGCAGGTTGGCTTTCAGCATGGGCAGCAGGGCGGGCACGATGCGCTGGCCCGTGCCTTCGATGATGTAGATGGCGCCCAGCAGGCCGATGGGGTCCCGGGTGGCCGCCAACGCATGCAGATAGGCATTCAGGGCTTCCCCGCCGGGGTTGCGGCGCAGGTCTTCCACGCGCTGCGCCGTGCCGCCCGCAAGGCGGTAGTCATTGAACAATATCTTGAAGTCGTCCTGCTCTTCGCCCGCATGCAGATCCACCAGCCCCGCCAGCGGCGCGTAGGCATCCGAAAGCGAGACCGTCGCCTCGCGCATCCACTTCGCGCCTTCGCGCACCTGCGGTATCCAGCTGGACATCCAGCGCACGTAGTCCTCCACCTGGAACCGCCCTTCGCGCAGGGTGCGCACCAGCGGCGTACGCCATACGCGGGAGCGGTAGTCGTGCCAGATCGCCGCCAGTTCCGTCAGCAGCGGCCCCAGGCCCTGGGGGGCAAGGGCGGGGTCGTGCGGAGGGGCGATGGTCTGGGCATCCAGCGAGGCCGCGCGGGCATGCGGAGCGTGTCCGCGCCGCGTTGCCGGCGCGTCGTCCGCCGCCTCTGCTTCCAGCAGCATGTAGGCGGTGGTGAAGCGGCCCGATTCGGGTATGTAGCAAAGAATCTGCTCGCCGGGCTGCAGCGTGCGCGTCTGCAGAAATTCGGCCAGCATGATCAGGATGGACGCCGCCCCTGTATTGCCGCGCCACGCCAGGTTGCTGTACCAGTAGGGTTTGGGAATGGTCAGCCCGGCTTTGGCCATCAGGTCTTCCACCACGGGTATGAATTTTTCCGACGAGTGTGGCAACAGGAAGTGGCGGATGCGGTCAGGATCGACCCACTGGTCGCGCGCCAACTGCGCGTATTCATGGATGCCGATATCGAACAGATGCGGCAGCAGGCGGATGTCCTGCCGAAGCGACAGCGCACCGTCGGCTTCGGCGGCCGACCAGGCGGGGTAGTCCAGGTGTCCGCGCTGGCGGTCGCGCGACAGCCCCAGCTGCATGCAGACCGGGTAGTCGCCGGAAAAAGACTTCTGGTGTATCCAGCGCAGCCGCAGGCGCAGGCCGGGCAACATGTCGCCCGGCGCGTCGCGCCCGCCAAGCAGCACCGCGCCGGCGCCGTCCGACAGCATCCAGCGCAGGAAATGGGCGTCGAAGTCGGTGTCGTAGCCCTGGGCCGCGAAGCGCGACCGCTTGAACAGGCGCGAGGGCATTTCGCTGGCCACGGCCACGCCCAGCGCGTGGCCGCCCAGCTCGATGCCTTGCGCAACCGCCTGGATGGCGCCGACACCCGCGGCGCAGATGCCGTGCACCGACATGGTTTCCATGGGCTGCGCCGCCAGCTCGCCCTGGATCATGTTGGCAAAGCCGGGCATCAGGGCGTCGCCGCCCGACGAGCCGCTTGCCAGCATGGAAACCTGGCCGATGTCCAGATTGCCATTGGCCAGGCAGGCCTTGACGGCCTGGGCGGCCAGGGCCGCGTTGCCGATGGTGGTGTTTCCTTCGGCGTCGATGGCGTAATGGCGCTGCCTGATGCCGTTCTCCGCCAGGATGCGCTGCTTGATGCGGCCGGATATGCGGTTCAGCGGAGCGATGTAGGCATCCATGCCGGCGTTGTCGATGGGTTCGCCGGGCAGGTGCAGGCCGGCGCTTTTCAGGTAGACATGGTCGAAGGCGATAGGCATGGGTGGGAAGGGTAGTCAGGCGATGGAATTGGAGGCCCGCGAGGCGGCGGACGCGGCGCCATGCACGGCGGCGCGAACGTCGGCGCGAACGTCGGCGGATGGGGGCGACTGAACATCGGCGGACGTGAAGGAAAAGGCGGTGTGCGCCAGTGGTGTGCTGCGATAGCGCGCGCATGCCGTGCCCAGCAGGAACACGCGGGCCATGTAGCGCAGCAGTCCGGGCTCGTTGAGCGCTGGCGCCACGCGATGGCGGTACTGACCCCGGTGCAGCTGCGCCAGCGCCGACCAGTGCGCCCGCGAATGCTGGTGGTGCGCCGTGTGCAGCCCGATGTTGAATAGCAGCGGGTTGACCAGCCCTTCGAAGTTGCGCGCATAGTTGTATTGCGGCTGCCCCCGCCGGCTTTGCGGCGAACCGTCGGCATGGGCGTGCTGCAGGTAGTTCGTGGCCAGCAGCCAGTGCAGGCCGTGCAACTGCGGAAGGATGACGTAGAGCAGGCCTTTTTGCGCGTCCAGCGCCAGCGCGCCGGCCCACAGCGCCAGCCAGGCCAGGTATTGGGCCGCGCAATAGCGCCACACGCCCGGATGGCGGCGGCGCAGCCGGGCCAGCCAGCCGAATACGGTGGGGTACAGTACGCCGACCGCCTGCAGAGGATGCAGCAGATAGCCGGCAAGGTGGTTGGTGTCTCCGCCGCGGAACCGGTAGGTGCGGGCCACGTCCTGCTCGCCGTGCTTGTGGCGGTGATGGTTGGCCACATGGGTCGGCCAGAATACGCAGGCGGGGTGGCCCTGGCACAGGGTGATGTAGAAATCCGTCAGTCGGTTGGCCCGGCGGCCATGCCACATGCGTACGTGCGTGTGGTTGTGGTGGATGACGCCGACGCCCAGCGTCAGGAAAAGCAGCAGGCCGTACAGCAGGTACGAGAAGCCATGCATCCATTGCCAGGCAACGAGGGCCGGAAAAGCCGTCAGGTAGAGCAGGCTTTGCAGGTCGCGGCGGCTGCGCAGGCGGGGAAGCCTGAAGAGCCGTCCGCGGCGTGCCGAGTTGCGGCATTCCGAAGGTGCGCCAGGGCTTTTCATGCGCCGGCCGGTCCTGTCGATGCGGCTTGCTGCAGCAAGTGGCGTCGTATTTGCGGCTCGGCTGCGTCCGCATTCAGCCGCGTGCGGAACAGGCGGTCCATGAAGGTGAACTGGAAGCCATAATTGCCGTTGTAGCAGGCATGGTGCAAATGGTGCCGCCGGCTGGCGGCGAACCAGTGTGCGTACGAGACGCGCGGAAAGAAATCATAGTTGGCATGGCCTATGCAATTGAAGAACAGGCTGAAAAGCGGCACCGATGCCAGCGACCAGAAGCTGAAGTCATGCACAACCATGGGCAGCAGGATGACGTTGCCGAGCATCAGGGCCTCGATGGGATGGAAGGCATAGGCGGAGAACGGCGTGGTCACCACCGAACGGTGATGCGGCAGGTGGAAGCGGCGCAGCCAGCGCGTATGCAGCAAGCGGTGGTTGATCCAGAAGTGCACGTCGTTCCAGGCCACCAGGACCAGTATCTCCAGTGTGATGCGCATGGCGCCCGCCTGGGGCGCCAGCCTGGCCCAGCCCAGCTGTACCAGCCCCCACGGAAAGACCATGCCCATGCCGAAGATCAGGATGGAAAGGGCGGATAGCCCCAATTCCCGGCGCAACTGCCCCGGCCCCAGGGGGCGGGGGTCGAGCGGCCGTCCGATGTGAAGCGCGGGCAAGGCCCAGTGCGTCAGCAGCCAGGTGGCGCCGCTAAAAACAAGATATATGCCGCCGAAGAAAGCCAGGCCCCATAGCATGACCTCCGGTGCGGATAGCGATGCGAAGGCTGCGCCCACGTGTCTCTCCGTCTGCCCCTTGCCCATGGAAGGCTGCGGGTGTGCCAGCCGCGACGCGGCCAGGCATGGCCAGAAAAAGCTTGGGTCCGCTTCTGGCGCGCCGATTCTAGCACGGGGCCTCGCAGCGCAGTCTTGCCCTTGTCAATTCTTTTGGAGGTTTTTGTTTTGAGATGTAGTGGGGCGCAAGGCGACAGCCGCTGGGGCTTGCGCCACCACTTCGCTAGCTGCTTCCCGAACTGCCTGTGTCCGTCCGTCCCAGCCTGGCTATCGCCCGTATGTAAACCAGCTCGCTCAGAAGTTCCACAGTGGTCTGCGCCACGATGACCGCCGGCAGGACAGGGATGGCGCCGGGAACGGCGAGCGCCAAAGGAAGGATGACCAGCGAGTTTCGGGTTCCCGTGCTGAACGCGATGGCGCGGCCGGCGGCGTCCTGCATGCCGAACCATCGCGCGGCCAGCCATCCGATAAGCGGCGCGATGACCGCGAACGCAATGTAAATCGGGGCGACACGCAGCGCTGAATCGAACGCCTGCCCCAGCTGCGGCGCCACTGCGCCGATGACAACGAAAAGGACCAGTGCCGTGGCCGGCACGGGAAGCAGCCCCAAGACCGCTGCGGCACGCCTGCCCGCATTGCTTCCTGCCGCCCAGGCCTGAGTGGCCGCGGCAAGTGCCAAGGGAAGGACGATCAGCCATAGAAAAGCATGCAGAAAGGGGCCGGCCTGAATCAGGCTCGAGGCCGCCTCGCCCAGGAACAGGCCGAGATAGACCGGCAACAACAGCATCTGGACCACAAGCAGCATGGGCGTCGCGGCCAGCAGTAGCCGCGCGTCGGCCCGGCCCAGATGAGAAAACGCCACCACGTAGTCGATGCAGGGAGTAAGCAAGACCAGCAGCACGCCCAGGCGTATCAGCGGGTCCGCGGGCAGCGCCTGGTACAGCACGGCTACCAGGAGGGGGATTGCCGCAAAATTCGCCAGCAGCAGCGCCGCCAGAAAGCGGAAATTGCGCAAGGCGCCGCGCAGCTCGGCTAGGGGCACCTGCAGAAAGGTCGCATACAGCATCAACGCAAGGGTTGCGTTGATCAACCTTTCCGGGACAGCGGCGGCGGGCGCCAGCAGCGCCATGGCCATGGCCGCGGCTATCGCGTAGAAGTAGATGGCCACCTGGCGGCGTTCCAGCACATCCTGAATGGCTTGCATGCTCACTATCTACTTGAGGTAGGTACGCAGAATCTTCATAAGCGTTTCGATTTCCGCGTCCGGATCCGAAACTGCCGGGCCGGCGTGGGCGTCTTTGGCAGACCCGAACAGCTCGCGCAGATGGCTGTCCAGGACTTCGGCCATCAGGCCGTTCGCCGCCCCGCGAAGGGCGGCGATCTGCTGCAAAAGCGCCCTGCAATCGGTGCCGTCTTCGACGGCCCGTTCCAGCGCATCGGCCTGGCCCTTGATGCGGCGCAGGCGCATGACGGCGCGCTTTTTGTCTTCCAGCGAATAGGGCATGGATGCGGAAAGATCAGTAGTGGATCACCGAGCGTATGGATTTGCCTTCGTGCATCAGGTGGAAGGCCTCGTTGATCTCGTCCAGCTCCATCGTGTGCGTGACGAAGGGAGCCAGGTCGATCTCGCCCTTCATGGCGTCTTCGACCATGCCGGGCAGTTGCGAACGTCCCTTGACGCCGCCGAAGGCGGAGCCCAGCCAGCGGCGGCCGGTGACCAGCTGGAACGGCCGCGTGGAGATTTCCTGTCCCGCGCCGGCCACGCCGATGATGACCGACTGCCCCCAGCCGCGGTGCGCGCATTCCAGCGCGGCGCGCATGACGTTGACGTTGCCTATGCACTCGAAGGAGTGGTCCACGCCCCAGCCCGTCATTTCGACGATGACCTGCTGGATGGGCTTGTCGTGGTCCTTTGGGTTGATGCAATCGGTCGCGCCAAAGACTTTGGCCAGGCCGAACTTGGCCGGATTGGTGTCGATGGCGATGATGCGGCCGGCCTTGGCCTGGCGGGCGCCCTGGATCACGGCCAGGCCGATGCCGCCCAGGCCGAACACGGCGACGCTGTCCCCTTCCTGTACCTTGGCGGTGTTGTGCACCGCGCCGATGCCGGTTGTCACGCCGCAGCCCAGCAGGCAGACATGTTCGGGGTTTGCTTCGGGGTTGATCTTGGCCAGCGAGACTTCGGCCACCACCGTGTATTCGCTGAAAGTCGAGCAGCCCATGTAGTGGTAGATAGGCTGGCCCTTGTACGAGAAGCGCGTGGTGCCGTCGGGCATCACGCCCTTGCCCTGCGTGGCGCGGACGGCCACGCACAGATTGGTCTTGCCGGACTTGCAGAACAGGCATTCCCCGCATTCGGCGGTATACAGCGGAATGACATGGTCGCCGGGCTTCACGCTGGTCACGCCCTCGCCGACCTCTACCACCACTCCCGCGCCTTCGTGGCCCAGAACGGCGGGAAACACGCCTTCGGGGTCGTCGCCCGAAAGGGTGAAGGCGTCAGTGTGACAGACGCCGGTATGGGTGATCTTGATCAGAACTTCGCCCTTGCGGGGCGGTTCGACGTCTATCTCGACGATCTCCAGCGGCTTTCCCGCCTCGAAGGCTACTGCTGCGCGTGATTTCATGGCTAGTCCTCAAAAAATAGAAGTGGGTCGACCAGTGTGCAGGCTGCCGGGCGCAAGGGCGCGCGGGCGTTCCAGAGAGCCGGCTTGCAGGGACCTTTTATCTTGTAAAGGCTATTCTACACGATACGGGGGGGGAGTATAAAAAAACACCCCGGAGCGTGGACCGATTTCCAGCTTTCGGGGGTGTAGCTCCAGCACGGGCTGTATCCCTGTCTCGTCGATGCAGGCTGCTGTGTCTGCAGGGCTTGGCTCTCCGCGCGGCGGCGGTTACTTACCGTAGCGGGTCTTGGCGTCCGCCTCGCATTTGTCTTGCGCATCCCCGGACAGGGCGTCGCACTTCTTCATCGCCACTTCGTAATCGGCGTCCTGCCGGGCTTTGGCGGCGTCATGGTCGGCCTCGGCTTTTTCCTTTCCCGCTTTGGCCTGCGCCTCGGCCACATCTTTGTCCGCCTCGGCCTGCTTGATGCAGGTGTCCTTCTGGTCGCCGGTCATGGAATCGCACTGCTTCCTGGCGGTTTCGTAATGGGCGTCGATCTGCTCGGGCGTCATGGCCGTGGTTTGCGCCTGGGCAGGAAGCACGCTTGCGGTCAGCATCACGACCAGGGCAGCCAGCAGCGTAGAGGTATGTTTCGTCATTTTTTTCTCCTGAAAACGGGGCGGGAAAGCTGGCAGGGCCGGGGCCCTGCCAGCTTTGGATGCAAATGAGTTTCGGATTATTTTTTGCCGTCGAGCTTGTCGCGGGCTTCGTCCTTGGCCTGTCCGACATTGCGTTGGACTTTGCCAATTGTCTTCTCGACTTTGCCTTCGACTTCGGTCTGGCGGTCGCCAGTGACTTTGCCGGCTGCTTCTTTGACGGCGCCTTTGACTTCCTTGGCGGCACCCTTGATACGGTCGTTATCCATAGTAATCTCCTTGCCAATGCATTTGAGAGGGTACCCAGGCCCGGCCCGCCCAGCGGCTGGCTACGGTTCCCGGTGAGTGCACTATAAGGAGGGAAGATGCATCAAAAAAAGCGAAAAAAATACTAATTCGTCTAGTATTCCATTACCGGTACTATGTCCGTGCGCGCGCCCGCTTCTCGTTGCCGGTAATACCGCGCTCCCGTGCCCAGACGATGGCGGCGCTACGCCGATGTACTTGTAGCTTGCTGTATAGCGAGGCAACGTGGTTGCGCACTGTGTGGCGGGATACGCAAAGGGCCTGCGCAATGTCGGGGTCGTTCAGTCCCTGGCACATTAGCCCCAGTATCTCGCGCTCCCGCGGCGTAAGATCGGCGAGTTGGGCGCCCGCGGTAGAGACGCCCTGAGGTTGGCGGACTTGGGCCAGCTTCTCGATGACCGTCTGGCTGAACCACGAGGTGTCCTGCATCACGGTCTCGATGGCGGCCATCAATTCGGCCTCGCTGCGCTTGCGTTCGGTAATGTCCTGAA